>Ga0164315_10000660_pt1 | contig 24583 bp, 19 predicted proteins | sample GuaBasSedimGuay6_FD_113737 | JGI IMG/M metagenome (GOLD analysis project Ga0164315, IMG submission 113737) | Subseafloor sediment microbial communities from Guaymas Basin, Gulf of California, Mexico - Guay6, Core 4569-2, 0-3 cm | ecosystem: Environmental > Aquatic > Marine > Hydrothermal vents... | reverse complement strand
TGAGCTTCTGCTTTTAGAGGAAAATCATCCAGAGCTCGTTACAAAAGATTCACCCACACAAAGAGTCGGTTCCGATATAACAAAAAAAACAAATCAAATTGAGCATAAAACTCCAATGCTGAGCCTTTCAAATACATATAACGAAGAGGAGTTATTTGCATTCGATAAAAGAGTTAGAGGTGGACTGGAAGAGGGTGAGAAGGTAGATTATATTGTTGAGTTAAAAATTGATGGGGTCTCTGCAAGCATCCATTATCAAAATGGACTATTATCAAAGGCTACAACACGCGGCGATGGAAAAATTGGTGAAGAGATTACCAACAATATCAGAACAATCAGAAGTATTCCTTTAAAAGTTAAAGAACTCTCTGAATTTGAAATACGTGGTGAAGTATTCATGTCTACTAACGGATTTAAAAAATTTAATGTTGAAAGAGAAAGTAGAGGGGAGAAGCTTTTTGCAAATCCACGAAACTCAACCGCAGGTACTTTGAAACTTCAGGATCCAAAATTAGTTAATGAACGCCCTTTAGATATTTTTACTTATTATTTTTTAGGCGATAACCTTAAGATGGAATCTCAAATTGAAAGTTTGGATTTTCTTAAGCAACTAGGATTCAAAATAAACTCAAATAATAAGCTCTGTAGAAATATTGAAGAAGTAGTTAATTTTTGCCATGAATGGGAAGATGAGCGGGGCAATCTTCCATATGAAATTGATGGAATTGTAATTAAGGTTAATTCGGTTGAGCAACAGAAAGTGCTGGGATCAATTGCAAAGTCTCCGAGATGGGCGACATCATTCAAGTTTAAGGCTAAGCAAGTTGCTACAAAATTAAACAAGGTGACCTGGCAAGTTGGAAGGACAGGTGCGGTAACTCCAGTAGCAGAGTTGGAACCAATTGAACTTGCAGGCTCAGTAATAAGTAGAGCAACGCTACATAATTATGATGAAATCGAAAGGAAAGATATTCGTGAGGGTGATTACGTAAAGATAGAAAAAGGGGGAGATGTAATTCCCAAAGTGGTTGAAGTCAATTTGTCTAAAAGGAATATTAATTCTGAACAACTCCCTATTCCAACAGAATGTCCAATTTGTAAAACGGAATTAAAAAGAGCAGAGAATGAAGTTGCTCTCTACTGTGTTAATAAAGTCTGTCCAGCCCAAGTAAAAGGAAGAATAATTCATTTTGCTTCAAGAGGGGCAATGGATATAGAGGGATTAGGTGAAGCTATTGTAAATCTCTTTGTCGATAAAGGATTTCTAAAATCATTTTCTGATATCTATAATTTATGGAACAAGCAGATTGAACTAAAGGGTATGGAAGGATTTGGTGAAAAAAGCATTGAAAATCTTTTAAATTCAATTGAAAAGAGTAAAGAACAACCTTTTCATAAAGTCCTTTTTGCACTTGGAATAAGATATGTTGGTGCTGGAGTTGCCCGAAAATTAGCTCATGCTTTTTATACAATAGAAAAGATTAAAGATGTAACTATTGAAGAACTAGAGGCAGTTGATGAAATTGGTCCAAGTATCAGTAAGAGTTTAATTGAATATTTTTCACAAAGTGAAAACATACATCAAATTGATAAATTGAAGAATAGTGGTCTACGTTTTGAAGTGGATCAAAAAGAAATTGGCAATTCAAATTTAGAAGGGTTAACTTTTGTTGTTACCGGTTCGCTTAGTATGAGTCGTGATGAAGCGAAAGAAAAAATAATTATTTCTGGCGGAAGATTTTCTTCTAGCTTAAGTAAAAAAACTGATTATCTTCTTGCAGGTGATAAAGCTGGCTCAAAATTAAAGAAAGCTGAAACACTTGGAGTTAAAATTATTTCAGAAGATGAGTTTATGAATCTATTAAATAGTTAATTATGATTACCAATACTAAAAAAAAATTAGCAGAATATTATCTAAAGAAGAAATTTTCTCGAAAACAGAATTCAGAAAAGAATTTTCAAAAGTTTTTTTCAGGGTCAAAAAAAATTCTTATTCTTCTTCCAACGACTAAAACTTCTTTAGTTGAAGAGGTAATTGAAATAATCAGACTTTTTGCAATTCATAAAAAGGAATTATTTATAATTCAATCGAAGGATCAATTTTCCTATCTGCCAAATGATTTTAAATATTCATCAATAATAATTAATGATGAAGACAAAACTGCAATTGGATTACCAAATAAAGAATTGATAAAAAGGGTCAAAAAACATACTTTTGATATGGTTGTAGATCTAAATAGAGATGCCGATTTATTCTCAATTGCTATGGCAAACATTCCTCTCTCAGATTTTAGAATTGGCTTTATAAAAAAAGATTCAGATTATTACTATAACTTTCAAATACCTAATGAAATAAATCCTGAAAAATCATACAGAAATTTGTTAAATTCCTTGAGGATGTTTTAAAAATATTTTAACAACAAGTATAATATTATGAATGAATCAATAAATTTTGAATTAAAAACAGAAAAGGATATTGCAATTTTCAAACTTAACGAGGGTAGGTTTAATTCTACTATTGCAGGAATGGTAAAAGCTGAATTTACTATTACTCTTTCAGAAGAAGTTAACAAACTTGTTGTTGATATGTCCGAAGTGAGCTATTGTGATAGTTCTGGTTTAAGTGCATTATTACTAGCTTTTAGGATACTACAAGCCGAAGATGGAGAAATTAAAATTGCATCGCCACAAAAAAGTGTGCGAACTCTTATTGAAATCTCCCAACTCGATAAAATATTACCTATCTACGATTCCGTAGAAGAAGCAATAAAAGATTTTAAAAACAACTAAACATGGCGGTAAATGGATCGTTCAATTGATTATGTAATTATAGTTGCATATTTAATAGGTATAGCTATTTTTGGAATGGTCAAGGGTGGTAAGCAAAAATCGTCCAAGGATTATTTCCAAGGTTCTGGTTCGGTTCAATGGTGGGCTGTTTGCTTATCAATTGTTGCAGCCGAAACAAGTACTCTTACATTTATTTCAATTCCAGGGTTAGCTTACTTAACTAATCTCAACTTTCTTCAGGTAACTATTGGATATTTGCTTGGCAGAATTGTTATCGCGTCGGTGCTACTTCCATCTTACTTCAAAGGAGATTTATCAACAGCTTACCATTTCTTAGAGAATAGATTTGGAGGTAAGACTCGCTCTTTCGCATCGGTTGTTTTTATTTTTACAAGATTAGCTGCCGATGGTGTAAGGTTGTTTGCTACTGCAATTCCCTTAAAGCTCATGCTTGATATTAGTTATCCTTTAGCAATAATAATAATTGCTGTTATAGCATTAACTTACACATATGTCGGTGGAGTTAAAGGAGTTATTTGGGTTGATGTTATTCAAATGATAATTTATCTGGGTGGCGCATTGATTGCTGTCGGATTTTTGGTGTTTGATTTCCTTCCGGATGGATTTAACTCTATAATATCTGCGGCAAGTATCGATAACAAATTTGAGATATTTAATTTAGGATTTGGTGGAGGATTCTCAGAATTTTTTGCTAAACCATATACACTTCTTGCCGGAGTATTAGGCGGAGCGTTCCTTTCGATGGCTTCGCATGGTACTGACCAGCTTATTGTTCAAAGATTACTTACAACCAAATCACTTGCAGATGGAAAAAAAGCTATAATTGGTAGTGGTGTGCTGGTTATAGTGCAGTTTGCACTTTTCCTTGTTGTTGGATTAGGACTATACGCTTTTTATGGAACGTACAATCTTGCTGAAATTGAAAATGGATTTGGCATTTCAAAATCTGATGAGATCTTTCCTATATTTATTATAAAACAATTACCAGTCGGAATATCAGGAATAATTATTGCCGGACTTTTTGCTGCAGCTCTTTCAACTCTTGCTGGTTCTATCAGTGCTCTTTCTTCATCCACCATGTTAGATCTATACAAACCTTTTACTGGAATAAATGATGATGAAAAAGAATTAAAAATTTCAAGGTACTTTACAATAATGTGGACAGTCGTATTAATTGGTTCTGCATTATTTTTTATGACATCACCGCAAGCTGTAGTAGAATTGGCTTTAAGTATTGCCTCTTTTACATATGGCGGATTACTTGGAACATTTTTACTAGGATTGCTAAACAAGAAAGCAAAACAGGAAGATGCTTTGGCTGGTTTTACGGCGGGTATTTTTATAATGATTACAGTGATAACACTAAATTTAGCTGCGTGGACGTGGTTTACACTCATCGGTGTGGTAGCCACTTTAATAGTTGGTACTTTGCTAAGTAATCTCTCAAGAGAAAAATAAAAATGATAGAGATAGAAAGTTTAAAAAAAATAAAATTAATAGTATTCGATTTAGATGGAACCTTATTAAATGGTTCAAATGAAATTGGTACTGAAAGTCAGAGACTTATTCGGAGTCTAAGAGAAAAGGGAATGAGGTTTACATTTGCTACTGGTCGTTTGCATAGTGCAGTTGTTGACCATGCTAAATCACTGGGATTAGAGACACCGTTAATTACTTTGGATGGTTCTCTGATCAAGAGTATGTCCGATGAAATTATATATGAATCTTATATTCCAAAAAAATATGTTAAAAAAGCAATTAAGTTAGCTGACTTTCACCTCTTGAATATTGGGCTTTGTCATGCGGATGCAATTTATTTTAACGAACATAGTCCATTAGTGCCAGATTTATTAGACAAATTTGGAGCAACTTACATTGAGGTAGATTCATTTGATGATTATTTAGATAAGACTCTTGAACTAGTTGTTGCAAGTGATTATAAAGATTCTGTAAGATTAATCGAGGGAAGGATGACATTTCCAAATGCTTTTGGTCTGAATACATCTTTCTATAAATCACATAGAAGAGGGGACACATATTTCTTCGAAGCTAGGAAACATGGTTCTAATAAAGGGAAAGGATTAGCAAGACTTCTCAAAAAACTAAAGATCAATATTGAGGAAGTAGCAGTGATGGGAGATTGGCATAATGATAGAACTCTCTTTGAAACAAAAGCTCTGAAAGTAGCCGTCGATAATGCGGTTATTGAAATTAAAGGTCTAGCTGACTATATTACTTCCAAAACCAATGAGGAAGATGGAGTAGCAGAGTTTCTTGAAATGGTAATGAAGGCAAAGGAGTAAATATCTAATGGATATTCAAGAATTAACTAAAAGCCGAAGAGCAAAAGTCTTATTATTAATAGCAACTGTTTCATTAATGGTTATGATGTTCCCGAGTGGAGAAACAATTGATTCGGAAGTTCAGGTTAATTCCATTTGGATTAAAAATGATTTGATAGCCTCTAAATCATTTGAGATATTAAAAGATCCTCAAGTTATTCAGAAAGAAAGAACAAATGCTGCAAATAGTATTTACAAAATTTTTATAAAAGAGAATAATATTCCCAGCCAAGTACTTGAGAATATTGAATTGGGCAGTACGGAATTAACTCATCAAATTAATTTGTTAATTGAGTACCCTGACTCAAATTTTCAACTATCCAAACAAATTCTTAAACCAACATCTTTTAATACATTTCTTAATATTCATAATAAAACTATTGGTGATGGATTAACTTTAAACCAGATATATTCTTTCTCAATTAAGGAAATACAAAAGATGTACAGACGCGGCTACATTAGTGTTTCTTATAATTCAATTGAGAATGATACAATTTCTGTAAGAGATGGCAAATATGAGCAAAGTTATTTAAAAGAGAGGTTTTTTGATTATATAGGACTTTCAACTTATCTCGATCAAAGAATAAATATTTATTTGCCAAACCAAGATGAGATTAAGAGAGCAATTAAGGAGTTTCTTTCTTTTTATATAAAACCTAATGTTATATATAGCCAAAGTAGTACTGAGGAAGCTAGAAATATTGCTATAAATAGGGTCTCAATCAATCTAGGAATTATTAATGAAAATGAAAGAATTGTTGGGAAAAACGATAGGATTACTTCCGAAATAAAAGTGAAAATTGATTCCTATAGGATTGCAAAAGGATCTTCTTTATCAACTTTTGATACTATTATTCAAAATGTTGGAAAATTTTTACATATTGTATTATTGTTCATTCCTTTTATTATCTATCTCTATTTATTTAGAAAAAAAGTATTTTATGATAATCTGAAGTTATTGTTGATTGCAATTGTGATGCTAATTTCCAGTTTTTCAGCTTTCTTAATTACCCAAATAGAAATTGACAGGTCATTGGAATTTTTAATTCTGGTTCCAGTTGCCTCAATGATCTTAACTATTGTTTTTGACTCCCGTATTGGATTTTATGCAACGGTTGTAGTTGCCCTTGCTGTAGCTGGAATTCGAGGTAATGATTACATTTTGGGTGTTACAAATATTGTAGCTGGTGGTTTGGCTGCATATACTGTAAGGGATATAAAGAATAGGAATCAAATATTTCAGTCATTCCTCTTTATTTTACTCGGTTACGTTTTAAGTATTTTGGCTTTTGGTTTTGAAAGATTTGACTCGTGGAATGTTATGTTAATCTCAGCTGCATATGCCACTTCCAATGCTTTAATTTCACCAGCGCTTACGTTTGGGTTAATTATATTTGTGGAAAAAATATTTGGAATAACAACTGAGTTAACTCTTTTTGAATTAACAGATTTTAATTCTCCCCTATTAAAAGATTTAGCTAATAAGGCTCCTGGAACTTTCGCCCATTCAATGACAATTGGCTCGATGGTTGAAAGTGCTGCAATGAAAATTGGGGCAAGTCCTATTTTGGCAAGGGTTGGAGCGTATTATCATGATATTGGTAAAACTATTGTCCCTGAAGGATTTATTGAAAATCAATTAGATAACATTAATATACATGAAAGTATGTCGCCAAAAATCAGTGCCGATTTGATACGTGAACATGTATTGGGTGGAATTGAGTTAGGAAACAAGCATAACCTACCACGTGAAATAATAGATTTCATTCCTATGCACCATGGAACAATGGTTGTAAAATACTTTTTTGAAAAGGCAAAAGAACTTTATGGAGATGATAACGTTAGTGAAAATGATTATCGCTATGAAGGTCCAAAACCAAATACAAAAGAGACAGCATTGCTGATGCTTGCAGATGCTGCTGAGTCTGCTATTCGCTCTATGGATGAGCCAACTCCTGAAAAAATGGAGAATTATATTAATAATTTGTTTAAAATAAGAATTGAAGATGGGCAATTGGATGAAGCCCCATTAACTTTTAATGATATTCGTAAAATCAAAGAATCATTTCTTAACATACTTATCAGCCAGCATCACAAAAGAATTCGGTATCCCCAGCAGGATGAGTTAGAAAACAAAAGTGAGGGTGAAACTAGTTCTGATTAAGTTCTCCAATATTTAATTGGATTTATGTTTTCCATATTAGATTTAAAAACACTGGTGACAGATGAACAATTCTGAATTAAATCAATTTCTTCAAGAGTACTTAGCATACTTAAAATTAGAAAAGAATTTGTCAGAACAATCTGTTTCTGCTTATTCATCGGACATTAGTAAATTCTTAAAATATATTGTTGAGCAGAACGTTACCGACCTAAACAATGTTAGCACAGAACAAATATCGAAATATTTTGAAGTCATGCGCGATTTAGGAATTTCTTCATCATCAACGTCACGCTATCTGTCAGCAGTTAAAGGATTTTTCAAATACCTTTCGTCACAAGAATATATAGAGAAAGATCCTGTTGAAATTTTATCTACTCGAATTACTGAGAGAAAATTACCATCTGTTTTATCTTTTTTGGAAATTGAGGTGCTGCTTCAATCCCCCAATGTGAAGGAAAAACTTGGACTTAGAGATAAAGCTATTCTTGAACTCTTCTATTCATGCGGTTTACGAGTCTCCGAGTTAATTAATCTAAAAATAAGTGATTTGTATTTCAGTGATGGTGTAATTCGAGTTTTGGGAAAAGGTTCCAAACAGCGTATAATTCCTATTGGGAGTAGCGCTGTAAAGTGGATAACAGAATATATGAAAATGGTTCGCCCATTATTAGAAAAAAAAATGAAGAGTGAGAATATAATATTTTTAAATAATCGTGGGACAAAACTTTCCAGAATGGGAGTTTGGAAAATTGTAGATAAATATGTGAAAGAAGCAAAGATTGAAAAAGAATTTCATCCACATACATTTAGGCATAGCTTTGCTACACATCTACTTGAGGGTGGCGCTGACCTACGTGCAGTACAAGAAATGCTTGGTCATGCAGATATTTCTACTACACAAATTTACACTCACATTGATAGAGAATTTGTAAAACAGATGCATCGTGATTTTCATCCAAGGGGATAAAACTTAAAGCTCCAAATTATAATCAACAAATCATAAATAAATTCTAAATACTAATTTTCAAATAATAAAATGCAAAAGTTTGGAATTTTGAGATTTAAATATTGTGATTTATTTGAATTTTATTATTTGTCCCTTATTATTTTCTATCAAATAATTTATTAGTATCATCGATAAGAACCTAATAACTTCATGATTTCTTCAGCAGCTCTTTTGCCCGCATTTCCATCCAATGCAAAAAAGATTATTTCGTTTGCACTTTTTCTTTCAGATTTTAGCTCATCTGGATTATTCAAACACTGCTCAATAGCTTTGTGGATTTCATCAAACTCACTAATTCGAATACTTATACTCTCAATCATCTTTGTAATTTCTATAATAGAGCGCTTTGATTCTGGGACACGAAAAGTAATGATTGGTTTATCCAATCCGCAAGCTTCACCAATTAGTGAATTGTAATCACCAATAAAAACATCCGCGATCATTAAATATGTGGTAACATCAAATTTATCTAAAAAGAAAATGTTTTTGGTTGCTTTGAGCTTTTCGATCTTTCTTTTCTCTGTCCATGTATGAACTGTGACAAGCACATTATATTTTTCAGCTAACTCATCAACTTTGCTAATCCACTTATCAAGAGCAGAAAGTCCATCAACATTCCAGGTTGAAGTGAAAATAATGGTTTGCTTATTTTTATCTAGCTTTAAATCATCTTTAACTTTATTAAGATAATTCTCATTGTAAGTTCCATTAAAGGCATTATCTAATTTGGGATAACCAATTGCTTTTGTGGTAGTTATACCTTGGGTTTTAGCAGTTTTAACCTGCTCTGAACTACTTACAAAATATCTGTCAAATCGATTATAGTTTTCTGGTGTAGTCCATCTTTTGAATTGGTAGAGCCCATGATCAAAACCAATTTTTATAATTTGTTTAACTGGAAATTTATATGGGGCATGACGAGCCATTATCACAGCTTTCGGAAAAACAGGCATTCGTAAATACTCAATTCCATTCTTTGCTAAGTAATCCCTAGTCTTCTTATTCTTCGCAACAATTTCTATCTCTGGCAAGTGTTTTTTTATTGGAATAAACATCTCATAGTCCAAAGGATCAGCGCAGTAAAATACCAACTCATTATTTTTCTTTAAGAGTTTAGCCAAGTACCAGCCAAGTTTATATGGATACTTATAGATATAATATGCGGGGGTCATTGTTTGCCAAATTTATATTAGGTTAACTCAATTATTGTTTTTGCTAATTGCTTTTATCCAATTATTAAAAACTGGGTTCGATAATTTATACAAATTACCATCTTTGTATATTAAATCTTTTTGAATCAAACTTTTTATATTGGTTGATAGGGTTGAACTTGTAGTTAGATTATACTTTTTACGAATTGCATTTGAAAATATTCCCTCAGTTGAATTGGATAAGGCCAATAGAATTTTTCGTTGATTGTTATTTAACATGTCGTAAATATTTTGAAAAATAACAGATTGACTATCAATTATCTTCTCCATCCAGGTCTCTTTGAATTGTTTGCCTTTTTCGCTACTTCCATTTCTTATTTCATCAAATACTACGGATGCAAAATATTGTGTAAAATGCGGATGGCAATTTGAATAATTTAATATATCATTAATTGTTTTTGTTGCTATGGTTAAGTTTTGACCCACAAATTTATCACTAATAAATTTATATAATTCTTTTCTTGCTATTGGTTTTATATCCATTTTTAAAGCATATTCGTAAAATGGGGAGTTTATATTACTAAAAATATTTTCCATTAAAGATTGTTTGCTTCCAAGAAAAACATACGAAATGTTTTTTTGATTTTGGAACACAGAACGCATCCAATTAATTAGAAATTTATCAATTCTTGCAATTTCTTGGAATTCATCAAAGGCTATACATATTTGTATATTACGCTCTTCAGCTATCCTTTGTGGTAAATTTAAGATTTCTTCAATGTCAATTTGTTCCACAATCTCTTTGTTTCCAAGTGATATTGTGGGGCTTGCATTTATATCAAAATTGAGCTGAGGTTGTAACCTTAGTAGATATTTGCCAAGTTGCTTGCTTATTTTTTTTACATCCTCCTTCCAATTGAACAGCTCTTTTGCAATTGTGTTTGAATATTTTCGACTGAAATCGTCAATAGATTGTACATTGTAAAAATCAAAATAAATAGTTTTAATATTTTTTTGGTTTTTATTAAACACTTGTTTTATTAATGAAGATTTTCCATACCTACGAGGTGCAAATAACCAAATAGAAAATCCATTTGCTATATTTTGTAATAGATATTTTATCTCTTCTTTTCTATTACAGAAATTAGTTTTATCTGCTATTTTTCCAAAAACAAATGGATTTTTCATAATATTATGTCACATTGTTGTGTATCGGGTATTTACGTGACGTAAATATACGACTTAAAAACTGTGTTCGCAAATATAAACTAATCAAATCAAGCAGAATCCTCTATTGCAAATTTTTCTAATACTTTATTTAGGACTTCTTCTGGATAAATCATTTTCATACATTCATGATGTTTTAAATGACAATTATTACCACCGTGACTTCCGCATGGGCGACATTCCATTTCTCTTTCAAAAACAAAATCATTTTCACGAAATGGGAAATAGCCAATGGATTGTACAGTTGGACCAAAGAATGCAAACACATCTGTTTCAACAGCATTTGCAATATGCAATGCACCACTGTCGTTACAAATCATTAAATCACATTTTGATATTGCAGCAGCAGATTCTAAAAGTGAAAGTTCACCAGCAAGGTTAATTCCATTTTTGTTAGGAAGCACTTCATCGCATATGCTTTTCTCATCTTTACTTCCTATTAGAATAACTCCAAAATTATTTTCAACCAATTGTTCAGCTAATATTTTGTAATATTCTGTTGGCCATTTTTTTGTGAACCATACAGAACCTGGGGCTAATGCTATTAAATTTTTTGTTTTACTCTTCAATTCATTTGTCAACATATCAGCTTTAACTAACATTTCTGAAGAAGGGAAAAGTTCCGTCTGATTGGAAAATGATTTATCTGTTAACAGAGAAAGCAAAGTTAGATTCTTGATCGTTTTATGAACTTCATCAGGATGAGGTACTTTGTGTGTTAAATATTTTGCAGCACTCCAGCGGTCATATCCAATACGCATTTTAATCTTTGCATATTTTAGCAATAGAGCTGTTGTTACTGAGCTATGTGGAGTAATGACAATATCATAATTGTTTTTCTTAAGTTGATGCAATGTTTTAAGAAATGAAGTTATTTTGTTTTTTCTTTTATCAAACAGAATTATTTCATTAATATTTGGATTATTTTTCAATACCCCAGCTGTCTGAGGAATAACCATTACATCCAATAAAGATGTGGGATACAATTCTTTAATTGCTCTTATCAATGGAGTAATAATAATTACGTCGCCAATGAATGCAGTTTGAACTATTAAAATTTTAGCAGGGTTCAATTAGAAAACCAAAAATGATTTGTAAAAGAAAAAAATATTAAAGCAAAGATAAAAAATCTATTTGTTAAATTTTTCTTAATTCTATTATTAAATGTAAAAGTATAGAAGGCAATTTGCTCCATTTTTGTAAAGAATAATCATATTATAAAGGGTGAATAAATGACTATATTTATTTTTAAAAAGGAATTCTACAATGTCGGGTATTAAAATTAGCTTAGTAATTTTTAGTTCATAACGCACCATTTTATGTTATTAAAACACTCAATTCGCTTTCTAAAACTAAAAATATTGAGTATGAAACAATTGTTGTTGATAATGACTCGCGTTTGTTAACTAAATTTATTCTTTTTCTGTTTTTTAATTTTAGGCAGATTAATCGATTATTATTTGTTAATGAAAATACATTATTCACAAAGGGTAATAATATTGGAGCAAAGAATATATCAAATAATTCCACACATATATTATTATTAAATTCGGATATAAAAATAAATAATTCCTTATGGTTAGAAAAATTACTTAGTATACATGAATTTGGGGCAACATCATTTGGAATTACACCAGCTAATAGAGCAGATGGTTTTTGTTTTTTAATTGATAAAGAACTCTATTTGGAATTTCAACTTGATGAGTTTTATGAACATTGGTGGGGTTTAACAAAACTTCAGTCTGAAATACTGAAAAGAGGATACAAAGTAAAAGCAGTAAAACATTATTCAGAATTTATCACACATTTTGCCAAAAAAAGTGGAAAAATGAAGAAAAAAATTAATCATGCCTCATCAGAAACAGTGTCGGATTGGTTTAAAGATCTCAAAGTGGAAGTTATTGAAAAAATTTAAATTTATTCAATAATATATCACGTTTATTAAAGATATGTATAACACTTTAAAAATGTCAGTCTAAAAACTCATTTAAAATCTAATGTTAAGTCAATAAAATATTATTAGTGTTAGAGAAATTGCTATATTTAAAATATTTTTTAAAAAAGAATTTTCTAAAAAGTATATATCATCATTATAATTTGCTAAGGGGATTGGGAATATGATTAAAAAGTTAGCTTCTAAACTTAGTTATTATCTGCTAGAGCCTTTATTTAAAAAATTAAAGTATAATATTTTCCGCCCTAGTACTGTTGTTGAACAAAAGACCCTCTGTGCTTCATATCGACACCAGTATATTTCAAACTTAGCACCACTTTCTTTTAATGATGTTGGATTCAGGCTCTACTCACAGCATGAAGAGGATGGAATTCTTTTATATATCTTTTCTTTAATTGGAACTACAAATAAAAAAAGTGTAGAAATATGTGCGGGGAATGGGATAGAATGTAACACCGCCAATTTAATAATAAATCATAGATGGATTGGGCTTTTATGCGATGGGAAAGAGGAAAATATTAAAGAAGCAAAACAATTTTACGCTACAAATTCTGACACAAAATATTGGCCCCCAACTATTAAAAAAGAGTGGATTACAAAAGGTAATGTAAATACCGTTATTGAACAAAATAATTTTAACGGTGAAATTGATTTGTTATCATTAGATATTGATGGTATTGATTATTGGTTATGGAAGGAAATCTCAATCATATCCCCAAGAGTTGTGGTTTTGGAGTTCAATCATCTTTGGGGTCCCGAAAAATCGGTAACTGTTCCATACAAAGATGATTTTATTGTAGATTTTACAGAATACGGTTCTGACTATGCTGGTGCTTCACTTAAAGCTTTTGTAAAATTGGGTAGAGCAAAAGGATATAGACTTGTTGGTACAAATACTATCGCTACTAATGCATTTTTTGTTAGAAATGATATTGAATGTAGTTGGCTTCCTGAAGTTGAAACAAGTACTTGTTTTGATCATCCAAGAGCACAATTTGGAATGGAGAAACGTTTACTTGGGGTAAAAGATAAAGAGTGGGAAGAAGTTTAATAAATTGTAAGATATTGGTGAAATATTCTATTTATTTCGCCCCCTTTTGTACTTTAATTATTTGATTTTATTCATATAAGTATCAACAATTTTTAGAGCACTTGCATATATAGAGTGATCAAACATTTTGTCCTAAACTCCTCTATTTGATGGGAGTGGGAACTTGCACTTTTATCCATTGTGCTAAATCCGAAGAAAATTTTTGAGCTCCAAAATAATTTAGATGTTCAATATTTAGAAAGTCACTTTGGATTAAATCATTTTTTGAATAGTTATAAACGGGTAAATTATATTTCTTTGAAATTTTATCAATGGTTTCTAAAAACTCTAAATAGATGGCACTTTTGATATACTCTTCTTTCCATTGCTGCCAAATAGGAGGATTTACAATTATTACTTCAATTCCATTATCTAGTGCCAGCTCGATAGTTTTTTCAAAATAATAAATCTGGACCTCATTTTGAGGGAGGTAGTTTATTTTAGAAAATTTATTCCATTTTGTTGAAGGAATCTGATTATGCGTTTCTAAATATCCGTTATGAACTTTATGTATTTCTCGAGTTGGCTTATAATTATTAGTACCCATTAAATTTTTAAAAAGTGTACTAAATAAATATTTTTCCATAATAGATTTGCTAAATACCCTGAATCCACCTTTTGAAGTTTCTTTTAACAGATCTAATTTTAAAAAGAGATTGTCCATAACAAGTAAAGTATATTTTCCAGGCGAGGTACGAAACGTAAACATTTTTGGATTTGTACCAATTGCTAAAATTTTGGGATTCTTATCTTTAGATTCAATGATATTTTTAAACAAATAGAAACTCTCAATTGGAGAAGAGTGGTAGAGTCCCAAATTAAAAGAAGTAGATTGGGTAATATTCTCAACAATTCTCACATCTGTGGCGTCTGCAATATGAGAGTCACCTATAAATATTATATCTGAGCTATTCTCACTATTAAAAAAAACTTTTTTTGATTCTATCAACAGTTTATAATCTATAGGACGGTTTGCTTTCAATAGACTATAAATCATTAAATCGGAAACGAAAAATATTGTGATAAATAATAATATGCTTATAAGAAATTTTTTCATATTGCTCAAAATTGAAAATAGATAAATTCTTGTTGGCTACCGCCAAATTCCATAATAATAATAATTAATACATAATATATAATCCAACGGACTGGTCTTGGAAATCTGTTTTCATCAAATTGTAAGCCATGTTGCTTATCTCGTTGAAGCCATTCAACAAAACTAAAAATTAAAATTACAATAAAAATCCCAGGTTTAAGACCTTCCGGAGTTGAAAACAAAGACTCAGAGAAAATAATACGAATATAATCGAAAGCCTGACTAATTGTTTCTGACCTGAAAAAAATCCAGGCAAAAGTAGTGAGTAAAAAAGTTTTTCCTATTAAAAGTGTATTCTTTAAACCAGGCCATATTTTTGATTCCGAAATTACATCCGTGTATCTCCGGTTTTTATTCTGAATCATTAGAGGAAGAAAATATAATGCATTTATTAGTCCCCACATAATGAAGGTCCAGTTTGCTCCATGCCAAAACCCACTCACAATAAAAATGATGAACGTATTTCTAACTTTCATCCATACATTTCCTTTACTGCCACCCAGTGGTATGTAAAGATAGTCCCGAAACCAGGTAGATAATGAAATATGCCACTTACGCCAAAATTCTGCAATATCTCTTGAAAAATATGGAAATGCAAAATTACGCATCAGACGAAAGCCGAATAAACGAGCTGTACCGATAGCAATATCGGAATATCCTGAAAAATCACCATATATTTGGAAGGCAAACAAAATGGCAGTAAGTAATAGAGTACTACCTGAAAACTCTGAATGATTCTCAAAAATTTTGTTTACAAAAATGGCGGCATTATCGGCTATTAGTATTTTTTTAACAAGACCCCATAAAATTTGTCGCAGTCCATCAGTAGCTTGACTGTATTCAAATATTCGTTTTTGGTAAAACTGTGGCAGCAGATTTGTTGCACGTTCTATCGGTCCAGCTACGAGTTGTGGGAAGAAGCTAACAAAAGCAAAAAAGGAAACAATATCTTTTGTCGGTTCAAGTTTTCTTTTATATACATCTATGGAATAACTAAGCGTTTGGAAAGTATAAAAACTTATTCCAACTGGTAGAATAACATCTAGCCTGCTTGGTTCGAATGAATGACCGAGTAATGTGAAGGCATCTGCAAAACTCTCTGCAAAAAAATTGAAATATTTAAAGAATCCTAGAAATCCTAGGTTGACCAATATACTTGTTAGTAGTAATATTTTCCTCTTTAGTTGATCGTTTGTTTTTGAAAATCCAATTCCAACACCAAAATCAACTATTGAACTTATGATTATCAGCGATAAAAATCTCCAATCCCACCAACCATAAAAAACATAGCTGGCAATTAGGAGTAATAAATTCTGAAAATTTAATTTTTTACCAAGCACAAACCAGTAAAGTAAAAACACAATAGGTAAGAATACAGCAAAGTCAATAGAGTTAAATAACATTTTATTCCTTGCCTAGTAGAGTTTTTAGTCCTGCTAGCAATGTTTTTATCTTAAATAACGACAAGGGTATTTGTGGTAATACTATCAAGACTTCTTTCAAATGACTATTCCAATTTATGATGTTGCTAAGTTCTACTTTTAGTAAAATATAATAGTTGCAAAAATAGTGATTAGAAAAAGTTTCTACAAGTAAAGATGAAATATTTTAGCACTAAATGAGGATTCTAATACTATTAAGTGGATTCAATTTTTAGTAATTTTGTAAGTTAAAAATTAAGTAATAAGAGCAAGATTGGAAAAGAGTAAAAATAAATATTTTATTACTGGTGGAGCGGGTTTTATAGGTAGCCACCTTGTAGATAAACTATTGGCTGATGGTCATTCTGTAGTTACAATTGATAATTTTGATGACTTTTATCTACGCGAAATTAAAATTCAAAATATCTCACAAGCTACTACGAATAGTAATTTTGAATTGATTGAAGGAGATATCCGTGATGGTGAATTATTGGATAAAATATTTTCTGAAAATGAATTTGATGTAGTTGTCCATCTCGCAGCAAAAGCAGGCGTTCGTCCTTCGATAGCAAACTCCGCTGAATATTATGATGTAAACATTAGTGGAACTGTTTCTCTTTTGGAAGCAATGAAGAGACATAATCTAAAAAATCTAATATTTGCTTCATCTTCTTCAATTTATGGAAATAGTGACCACATTCCTTTTTCAGAATCAGATTTTGTGGGATTTCCAATTTCTCCATATGCTGCCACTAAGAAGAGTGGTGAGTTAATCTGCCATACTTATCATCACCTTCATAATTTTAAGATTAATTGTCTCCGCTTCTTTACTGTTTATGGTCCAAGGCAACGCCCCGATCTTGCAATATCTAAATTTAGCAGATTAATTGATAAGGGTGAAAAAATCCCAGTTTTTGGAAATGGAGCGAGCAAGCGTGATTATACATACATAGATGATATTATTCATGGAATTCTTCTTGCCATTGAAAACTTAAGAGGATTTGAGATAATTAACTTAGGTGAATCAAGAACAATTAAACTTATTGATCTAATAAAGTTGATTGAGAGTGAGATTGGGAAAGAAGCAATACTGGATTATTTACCATCACAACCTGGTGATGTTGAGCAGACTTATGCTGACATTTCCAAAGCAAAGGAGTTACTAAATTATAATCCTACATTTGAGATTGAAGAAGGAATTAAAAACTTCGTAAAATGGATGAAAGAAACTTAAAATATTACAATTAATTTTTTGAATTAGAATAAAATATTATGAAACTTTTTAAGAAAATAAATTATTTCCCTGATGAATACTATTGTGAAAGGGAGAAAAAAGAAAATTATATTATTCATCATTACTCACCTCATACTTATAATGCTGGAGACCATTTTGTAATTCAGTCAATTAGAAATAATATAAGGAGCTTACTTCCGGAAGCTGTTTTTATTCCCAAAGCAATTGCTAATAACCGTGGATGGGGAGAACCAATAGGTCTCAGAAAAGAAAATATTCTATTCAGCAATGCCCATGCCGATGCCGTTATAGTTGGAGGTAGCGACCAATATAATAATTGGTCCCCAAGAATTAGTAGAAAGGAAATTGATTTCTTAAAACCGCCTCTGTTTTTAATTGGTTTGGGAGTCTCCTCTAAAGATTTGAATTTAGAACCTTACATTAAAAACCAAGAGTTTAACGAAGACATTGTAGCAACTAATAACAAAGCGGCACTCTCTTCAGTAAGAGATGATATTACTTATAATTTCTTAGAAAATTTAGGATATGATAAAGCAATTAATACCGGATGCCCTGCACTCCATTTGTTTGATAATGAATTTAGGATTAATGATTCTAAAAAAGTCCTTTTAACATTTCCTTTCCCTATGGTTAATAATGATAGTGAAAATTTGAAATACAAAGTATTAGTAGATGTAACAAAACAATTATTGAAATATTTACATAATAAAGATCTCGAGCCAATTATAGTTTGTCATGATGATAGAGATGTTAGCGTTGCTCAATATGAGTTTGGGAATGAGAAAATATTCTTTTCAAATTATCATCAAGATTTCTTTGAACTTTATAAAAGTGCGCTATTAATTGTTGGTTCAAGATTGCATGCTTCAATTCTTACTTCCGGGATGGGAATTCCAAACATTAATATTAATTTAGATTTAAGGGGACAGGGATTTACACAAAATTATGAACTCTCCGATTGGCATTTGGATTATACCGATAAAGATATTTTCGATAAATTAATTGAGCGGATTGAAAAAGTTCTTTCGGGCTCTCTATCTATGTTTGATAAATTTTCAATTAAGAAAAAAGAGAAACGAAAAGTATTTAATAAATTTATTGAAGATACTGTCGAAATTATTAAAACTCCGATAGTGAAGTTATGAATATCCTTTATGTATCATCCAAAAAAAGTTGGGGTGGAGTTGTAAACTGGATGGCTAAAACCGCCACTGCTCTTGAGAAGAGAGGCCACAACGTTTTCATAATTTCACATCCTAATTCCAGACTTACAAAGAAATCAAATCCAGAATTAAAAATATTTGGAAAGAAACTTGGTCCGTTGTTTAATCCAGTAATGATTTTTTATATTGTTCGATTTATTAAAAAAAACAATATAGATTTATTAGTAACAAATATTGATAAAGAACTTGGTATCGGCGGATTAGCTGCAAAGATATGTGGGATTCCAAATATCAGAAGAGTTGGACGAGAGGATGACCTTTCCAATAAGTTCAGACTAAAATGGGATCATCAATTACTTGTTACCAAATCCATTGTTCCATGCAATTTCATAAGTGATAAAGTCTCTGCAGAATATGATTGGTTAGATAAAAGTAGTTTCCAAACAATTTACAATGGTAAAAATATTCCAACAATTCGTGAAAGCGAAAAAATTGAGTTAAAGAAAAAATTAAATATATCTGAAAGTGAAAGAGTCATTGGAATTACTTGTCAGTTAACAGAAATAAAATTTGTTCAAAACTTAATTACAGCTTTTAGTACACTTTCTAAAACAGAAAAAGATTTAAAGCTTGTCATTGCTGGGGAAGGTGACCAGAAAGAGATGTTAGTGGAGCTATCTAAAAAATTAAATCTTGAAGATAAAATCATTTTTGCAGGATATACGGATAACGCTTTTCTATTTGCATCAATTTATGATATTGCAACACTTGTCTCAAAGGTTGAGGGTTTCCCAAATTCTATAGTTGAATATCTCGCAGTCGGGAAAGCTGTTGTGGTTACAGACGTTGGAGGAAATTCAGAAATAGTAAGTGATAATAAAAATGGATTTTTAGTTCCATTTGATGATGAAAATTCTCTTGTGGATAAAATTAAAATACTGCTAAATGATTCTGATAAGAAAAAAGATTTTGAAGTAAACGCAATAGAAACAGTTAAGAATAAATTTACTGAAGATAAAATGATCGATAATGTTGAAAAGTTTTTTGAAGAAAATATAAGATGATTATTATTGAATATATAAAGTTGCTTTACTATTTGTTTTATCCAAAGTCCATTTTTGTTAGATGGATTTCCCACGCAATGGGCGACAATTTATTGTTAAGTGTAATACTTCCAGAGTTACGGAATAAATATCCCAAAAGAAAAATAATAGTTGAGACTAAGTTCCCTGAATTATTTCTTAATAATCCATATGTAGATTGGGTGACAGATAAACATTTAAAAACAACAAATAAATTTATAAAACCTAAATACAGAATATTTGAGAATACAACTAAATCTATTTATCAACAAATGGTTGAATATATTTCTGATAAAAAGGAAGGATATCCTGAACTTTACCTAACTGAAAGTGAAATAGAAAAGCATAAAGAAAATTATAAATATTTCGCTATAGCCCCGAGTGGGAAACAAGCTTTTAGTGCTAACCGAAAAGAGTGGGGTCTTGAAAAATTTCAAGAATTAGTGTATCAAATTAAAAAGAATTCAGATTTTAAATTTATTCAAATTGGTGCTCTTGACGATAAATTATTGGATGGTGTTATTGACAAAAGGGGATTGCCAATTAGAGAATCTGCATCTGTTATTAAAAACTCTATTGCCTTTATTGGGCTTGAAGGTGGTTTAATGCATATGGCAAAAGCCGTTCAAAGAGATTCTGTAATTCTATATGGTGGATTTATTAATCCAAAAGTATCCGAATATAAAAATAATATGAACATTATAAATCTTGTTGAGTGCTCACCTTGTTTTACTTCTGAGGAACCACTTTCTAATTGCGCGACTATGCATTGTATGAAAGAAATTTCTTCTGAATCGGTATATGAAAAAATTAAAGAAAAATATTTTGTGGATAAATAGAATAAATGATAGAGTTTCAAAGTGAAAAAATAAAAAAGATTTTAATTCTTCAATACAAACCTTTTGGGGACGTGTTATTAAATACTGGTTATCTACCTCACTTAAAAGAAAAATTCCCAAATGTAGAAATTGATTTCTTGGTGAGAAAGCCATATGAAATTGTACTTAGAGATAATCCAAATATTAATGAGTTAATAACATTTGAAAATGTAACTGGAATAAAATATTTTTTACAAAGAATTGAATTAATTAAAAATATTAGAAACAGAAAATATGATTTAATTATAGATCAATTAAATGGAACTGGTTCAGGTATAATGTCTTTTTTCAGTGGTGCAAAATATCGTCTCGGTTTTGTTGAGCATAAATTAAGTTGGGTCTATAATATCAAAGCCGTTGATGGTGCACAAAGATATACAGGGGCAAGAAAATTTGATTTGTTAAAATCGATCGGAATAGAGGAAGAAAGTTATAATATATATATTACAATTACTGATGAAGCAAAAGCATTTATTAATATTTGGTTAGAGAAGAAAAATTTAATTGACACCAAATTTCTTTGTGTTGCCCCCGGTAGTCCTGTAGCTGGTAAAAAGTGGAGCAGTAAAAATTATGCTGCTTTATGCGATAGAATACTAAAAAACTCACATTACAAAATTGTATTTGTTGGTGCACCAGATGAACAAGATGACATAAAAGAGTAACAGAGCAAATGAGTGAAACTTCATATTTTGTTGCACCAAAAACTGATTTCATCCAAGCTGGGGCTTTATTGGAAAAAGCAGATTTACTTATTTGCAATGATGGTGGATTAAATCATTTATCAATAGCTGTTGAAACTTTTTCGCTAGCAATATTTGGGGATACAGATCCAATATTGTGGAGTGGGTTTGAATTAGGTAGTCACTTCTATCTGAAAAACAACAATTGTGATTATTCTAAAGATGATACTTTTGGAATAAATACTGAAAGCGTTTATGAAAAGTTTGAGGAGATAGTTTCTTTAGAACATTTTCCAAAATTAAATTAATTAAATCAAAAATAAATGATTCCAAAAAAAATAATAATTAGTAGAACAGACAGAATTGGGGATGTTGTTTTAACATTACCAATGGCTGGAATTATCAAAAGCAAATACCCAAATTGCAAAATATTATTTTTAGGAAAAACTTATACAGAACCAATAATAAATGCTTCAATACATATTGATGAATTTATAAATTGGGATAAATTGCAGAAAGAAGAGAATTCTCTAGAGGTACTTAAAAATTTTAATGCTGATACTATTGTGCATGCATTTCCAAATAAAGAAGTTGCACGTTTGGCATTTAAAGCTAAAATCCCTTTTAGAATAGGAACAAATGGTCGGTTTTTCCATCTGCTAAATTGTAACAAAAAAGTAGCTTTTTCCAGGAGGAAATCCGATTTACACGAAGCACAGAATAACTTAAAACTGCTTGCTCCATTAGGTATAACTGGCTACTTTTCTCTTCAAGAGATAGAAAAATTTTATGGTTTTTCAAAATTAAAACCCTTACCTACTGAGCTTGCTCTTTTGATGGATAAAACCAAAACTAATATTGTTTTACATCCTAAATCCAAAGGGAGTTCAAAAGAATGGGGGCTAGATAAGTTTGCGGAATTAATAAATATTTTACCAGAAGATAAGTTCAAAATATTTATTACGGGTACAACCGAAGAAGGAATAATAATAGGAGATAATCTTCCGCTTAATAAAAATAATGTTGTATCATTAATCGGTAAACTCACATTGGGTGAACTGATCAGTTTCATTGCCTGTGCTAGTGCTCTTGTATCATCAAGCACAGGGCCACTACACATTGCAGCTGCCACTGGGATAAAAGCAATTGGTTTATATTCTCCGAAGAGACCAACTCATCCTGGTCGGTGGAAACCAGTAGGGAAGAAAGCAGTAGCAATAGTTAAAGATGAAAACTGCCCAAGTTGTCTGGCCCGAGAAAATTGTAATTGTATTACAGATATTCTCCCAGAAACAATTGTGGAAGAATTACTTTCAGTATAAAAGGAATTTGTAAAAAAAGAGTAAGAATGTTGTGAAACTTTATAAGTAAGTTATATTTTTAAAGTTACTTATTTTAAAAATAACGAGTTAAAATTGGAAATATTTTTAAGAATATTAAAATATGTAAAACCATTTTGGAAGCATCTTGCTATTGCAATAGTAAATGTTTTCATGTTTGCTTTTATGCATGGTTTATCGATTTATTTAACAATGCCTTTGCTCGATACATTATTTAAGCAGGAAAATAAGGGTTTAATTGAGAAGGTAAAGTCGCCATCTAGTTCCAGTTTTTTACCAGATTGGATAAATACCATGGTTGACGAGATATCTATTTCATTTCAAACTTATATTTTATCTGGTGAAATATCTGATGTGCTATTAAAAATTTCTTTGCTTATAGTAATAGCATTTACATTGAAAAATATATTCAGTTATATCTCAAAATATTTTATTGCCCATGTTGAGCAAGGCGTTATACGCAATTTGCGAAATGAGTTATATGAGCATATTCATAATTTGCCAATGAACTTTTTCAAAAATGAAAAAACTGGCAATTTAATTTCTCGATTTACAAATGATGTTAATATTATTCAACAAAGTATTACTGCTGTTTTTCTAAATATTTTTCAAGACCCTATTACTATACTTGTCTTTTTTGGAATCGCTTTTTCTATAAGCTGGAAACTTACACTAGTTTCGCTTTTAACGGTTCCTCTTTCAATAATAATAATAGGTTTCATCGGCTCTCTATTACGTAAGCAAAGTTATAAACTTCAAAAAAAATTAGGTGCCATTGTAGATGTTTTGCATGAAACAATTTCTGGCGTTAAAATTGTAAAAGCTTTTGGAATGGAAGAGTATGAGAACAATAGATTTCAAAGAGAAACACAAAACTATTTTAAAATAATATTAAAAAATGTTCGTATTCGAAATATATCTTCTCCCACAACTGAAATTATTGCTGTATTTTTAGGTGCTGTAATTCTCTATTATGGTGGACGACTTGTTCTTATTGATGGCGAAATTAAAGCCAGTGAATTCATGGTATTTCTTTTTGCAATATTCCAAATGATGCCTCCGATGAAGCAGATGAGTCAGTTAAATAATAAGGTTCAAGAATCAATTGGTGCTGGAATGAGAATATTTGAAATATTGGATATTAAACCTGATATTAAAAATATTGAAAACCCAGTTCCACTTAAATCTTTTGAAAGTGAAATTGAATTTAATGATGTAATATTTAACTATTCTGATTCACCAGAAAAGATTCTTGATAAAGTGAATTTTACTGCAAAAAAAGGTGAGATAATTGCATTTGTGGGTAGTTCTGGTGCGGGCAAAACAACTTTGGTAGATTTAATTCCGCGCTTCTTTGACCCATCAGATGGAAAAATATTAATTGATGGAATTGATATTAAAGAAATGAAAATTGAAGACCTCCGTAAACAAATGGGGATAGTTACACAAGAGACCATCCTTTTTAACGAAACAGTTTTTAATAATATTGCTTATGGAATTTCTGATACTCCAAAAGAAAAAGTTGTTGAGGTTGCAAAAATTGCAAACGCTCATAAGTTTATTGAGGATATGCCAAACGGATATGATACAATTGTTGGTGAGCGTGGAACAAAGATCTCTGGGGGACAGCGTCAGCGGCTTTCAATTGCGCGTGCCTTACTGAAAAATCCGCCAATAATGATTTTTGATGAGGCAACATCAGCACTGGATAATGAATCTGAAGTATTAGTGCAGGAAGCAATTGAGCATTTGATGAAAGAACGTACTACTTTTGTAATTGCGCATAGATTAAGCACAATCAGAAATGCTGATAAAATTATTGTTTTGGATAAAGGTGAAATTGTTCAGCAAGGCAAACATGAAGAGTTACTTAATGATGAAACGGGTATATACAATAAATTATATGAACTACAATTTAGA
>Ga0164315_10000659_pt1 | contig 24594 bp, 22 predicted proteins | sample GuaBasSedimGuay6_FD_113737 | JGI IMG/M metagenome (GOLD analysis project Ga0164315, IMG submission 113737) | Subseafloor sediment microbial communities from Guaymas Basin, Gulf of California, Mexico - Guay6, Core 4569-2, 0-3 cm | ecosystem: Environmental > Aquatic > Marine > Hydrothermal vents... | reverse complement strand
TTGAAGTTTTTTTCTTGGAAGTTTTCTTCTTACCGGCCGTCTTCTTACGCGTTGCTTTCTTTTTTGAAACTTTCTTCTTGGCCGTTTTCTTCCTGCCGCGCTTACGCTCGGGTGCTGCTGCGATCAGTTCCTCACATTCGGCCTGTGTCAGGGATTCCGGTTCGCGGTCTTTTGGCATTCGTGCATTTTTACTGCCATCGGTAATATAGGGGCCGTAGCGACCACGCAGAACCTGGATGTCGGTGCCTTCAAAAGTCTGAATGATACGATTGGCCTCGAACTCTTTTTTCTCAGCAACCAGTTTCAACGCATGTTCCAACGTGACCTCATGCGGATCGACGTCTTTCAATGAAACAAATTGGCTGCCAAAGCGGATATAGGGGCCAAAACGTCCAATTGCGGCGACCACTTCCTCACCTTCCGGTGTCTCGCCCAGTTCGCGTGGCAGTTTGAACAACTCCAGCGCCTCTTCCAGCGTAATGGTCTCCAGGCTCTGGCCGGGTCTGAGACCTGCAAAAGTGGGCTTGTCCTCATCATCCCGGGTGCCAATCTGGGCGTGCGGCCCATAGCGACCCAGGCGAACGGAGAGTGGTTTGCCGGTTTTGGGGTCATCGCCCAGTACACGTGCACCTTTTGCCTCGCCTCTGTCGACCGTCTCTTCCTTCATCCGCACCCGTTTTTCAAAGGGTTTCCAGAATGACTCCATCAATGGAACCCAGTCCAGTTCGCCACGGGAGACCTCATCGAGTTCATCTTCCAGGCGGGCTGTGAATTCGTAATCGACATACTCGTTGAAATGGGCTTCAAGGAAGCGTTCGACTACCCGGCCGGTGTCGGTGGGTTTGAAGCGACGCTTATCAAGCTCGACATAATGCCTTCTGACCAGTGTGGACATAATACTGGCATAGGTTGATGGTCTGCCGATGCCATATTCTTCCATGGCCTTGACCAGGCTGGCCTCGGAGTAGCGTGGTGGTGGCTCGGTGAAATGCTGCTCGGAGCGGATACCATCCAACTTGAGCACGTCGCCTTCGCGCATATCCGGCAGACGACTTTCCTTTTTTATTTCGCTTTCAGGTTTTGAAACCTCGTAGGCCGCAAGGAAGCCAGGGAAGGTGACAACAGAACCGTTGGCACGGAAACTGGCATTCGCGCCACAGTCAAATTCGACTGCAACAGTATCCATTTTTGCCGGTGTCATCTGGGAGGCCAAAGTACGCTTCCAGATCAACTCGTAAAGCCGGAACTGATCATCGCTCAGGTTGGATTTTATCTTCGCGGGTATCAGGCCGGCTGCGGTCGGACGGATAGCCTCATGCGCTTCCTGGGCATTTTTTGACTTGGTCTTATAGAAATTCGGGTTTTCAGGCAGATAATCCGGGCCGAACTGATCGGTGATCTGTCTGCGGATATCTGCGAGCGCGTCATTTGACAGCGTGACCGAATCGGTACGCATGTAAGTAATCAGGCCTTCGGTATTCCCGTTGATCTCTACACCTTCGTACAGGGTCTGTGCCGTCCGCATGGTTCTTTGTGCTGAAAACCTGAGTTTCCGGGAAGCATCCTGCTGCAATGTAGAAGTAATAAACGGTGGAGCTGGCCGGCGTTGACGTTCTTTGCGGGTAATCCTGTCAGCTTTCAGTTGGCCATTGGCATCTTCAAGCAGTTGATTACGCACGGCAGTCGCGCGTTTTTCATCCTGGATATCGAATTGGCGATACTTCTCACCATCGAGACGAACCAGGTTGGCAGTGAACGCATGTGCGGATTTCTGCAGGTCGGCTTCAATCGTCCAGTATTCCCGGGCGTTGAAAGCTTCGATTTCACGCTCGCGCTCTACAATCATGCGCAGCGCCGGGCTTTGGACCCTGCCGGCGGACAGTCCGGGTTTTATTTTTTTCCACAATAATGGTGACAATGTAAATCCGACCAGGTGGTCAAGAGCACGTCTTGCCTGCTGTGCATTGACCAGGTCCATGGAAAGATCACGTGGATTGGCGACAGCTTCCAGGATTGCATGTTTTGTTATTTCTGAAAATTCGACCCGGTAAAAGGTGACTTTCTCCGCCAGCTTTTTTTCCTTTAGGATTTCGTAAATGTGCCAGGATATGGCTTCCCCCTCGCGATCGAGATCGGTCGCGAGATATACTGCCTCCGCCTTACGGGTCGCTTTAACGATTCTATCAACGTGTTTTTTACTACCTTCGCTGAGTTCATAGTGCATGGCGAAACCATTTTCGGTATCTACAGCACCATCTCGTGATGGTAAATCGCGCACATGACCATAGGAAGCCAGCACCTCGAAATCACTTCCAAGATACCTGTTGATTGTTTTCGCCTTAGCCGGCGATTCTACGATGAGTAGGTTTTTTGCCATTATCAAAACTCAAATATGCACCAACTGCCATTAAGCAGCATGGTGTTTAGATGGTTAATTCCTCCAGTTGTGTAGCTATTCGGCACCGGTCCGACCGTATGCTGCGGTCTGAACCTCTTTATATTAGTGCCGATACTCCTGCTCGGTGTCAAACATCAAATCTTCCATCCAGGCAAAATTAGCTTCCTGGCCCGGTTGATTGAACAACACCATCAACACTACCCACTTCATATCTTCAAGTGTTATTTCATCCGTTTCCAGGGCAAGCACACGATCGAGTACCAATTCACGTCGCTGGGCATCCACGATGCCAATATTCTCCAGGTACATCAGGAAATCCCGGCACTCAGTATCCAGACGCGCGATTTCGGAATCGACATAAACACGGATCGGCCGATGATTATCCTGAAACAAATCGGGTTGATGACGTTGCTCCGCGAGTCCGTCAAGCCAGTTAAATGCCTTATCGATTTCGCCATTTGTGAACCCGGCCTGGTGGAGATTCTCCTCCAAAGAAGCCCTGTCCGGGGCTTCTTCCGGTTCATCGTACAGGTAATTCTCAAAAAGAAACATCAGCACGTCGAGTACATTTTCTTTCATTATTAAGCCTCTATGACTGTTGGCCGGTGGTCTGTTACAGCGTTCACCAGCCTGATTCCTCTCCGTTATGCAGCTAACAGCATGGCTGAGACCGGCCGACGCGTCAATGCACTTTTGCGCAGATGCCTGTCCGAAAATCGCTCACAGGAAGAAAAACCATTCAAAACATGTCAACAGCAGATTGGGATTGATAGGGCATTGTTCAAGAGCGCACGTAACGCCCATCGCCGTGTTTTTTTACCATGCCTTTGAGTTCCATCATCAACAGCATGGAGGATATCTCACGCGCACTGAGACCTGATTGTTGAATGATCACGTCCACGGGTTTGGGGTCATAGCCAAGTAGCTCCCAAATAGTGCTGTAATCGGAGTCATCCAACAGGTTTTGTTGGCGGTGGACGGGTTTTTCTTCGTCAGTGTCAGGCTGTTCAAGACGCTGACGAATCTCCATTTGTAACTCGGCTGCCACCGGGCCCAGTTCCTGCATGATATCTGCCGTTGTCTCAACAAGACGCGCGCCTTCGCGGATCAAGCGGTGGCAACCCTTGGCCATGGGATTGTGCAGCGAGCCGGGCAGGGCGAATACTTCACGGCCCTGTTCAGCGGCTTTTCGGGCGGTAATCAGTGTGCCGCTATTCAGACCGGCCTCTATGACAAGGACAGCCAGGCTCAGACCGGAGATAATCCTGTTTCGTGATGGAAAATGTTTACGTCTTGGTGGTGAACCCAGGGGTAGTTCGGAAATCATCGCACCCTGAGAACGGATACGCCCGGCCACTGCCCGGCTACTGGCGGGGTAAACCCGGTCCAACCCGGTTCCGTTGACCGCGATGGTCAAAGAACCGGCGTCTAAAGCTGCTACATGCGCGGCGCTATCGATACCACTGGCAAGACCACTGGTGATGGTCATACCCTGACGCGCCAGTGTAGTCGCGAAATCACGCGCGTGATCCAGCCCTCCGGCGGTTGGGTTGCGACTGCCAATAATGGCGATTTGGGGTTGCCACAGACAGCCCGGGTCACCGTCTATAAACAGGGCAGCTGGTGGACCGTTGATGCGACGCAACAAGGCCGGATAGGCATCGTCGTCCCAGCACAATAGATGGCGGTTCGGATGAGAAAGCCATCGCAGATCTGATTCGATCTGCGCTTCATCTGGTTTGGTAATCGCGGCGGCGGCCTCAATTGACAGGCCGTGCCGGGTCAAATCCCGTGTGCTGGCAGCGGCAACAGCCGATGCACCACCCAGTGCTTCGATCACCTTGATAAGTGAAGCGCCCCCGACCGAGGGCGCGTTCAGAATAACTAGCCAGTCACGCTGCTTCGTAGCAGCCCCCTTCACTTCGTGTTTGTGTTGTTAAATCTCCTCGTCCGGATGTTTCAGTATGTCGCGTTCACGAACCGGACGATCCCCACTCATAATCATGGCGTAACTGACTTCATCAAAGACCCGGAAAATCAGGATATGGGCACTGAATTGATCCGGAAGCGTGACCTTGTCACCCTTCAGGGTTTTCTGGTCTGCCCAGCTACCCGTAGGATACTTCACTTCATCCTGTATTCTTTTACCCGGGCGGAAAGCCGAAAATACGTGGCCTACCTCAACACCCTGATTCCTGCCGGAATTGATGGCAATGATCTGGTAGTGACCTGAGCCGTAACTGGCCTGGGTCAATGCAATGACCTCCATGCCGTCCGGTACCGGATTCATCGCATGGGGTATCAACTGCGGATCATGTACATAATCGTCAATAGGTAATATGAAGTCACCTTGCTGAACCTCAGTACGACCGCCCTGAATTTCCAGCGTGGCAGGATCACCATTCTTGACCAGTCTTCCGACTGAAATATCCCAGAATTCGTAGCCCAGGACCGGAGGATTCTTGCGTCGCCAGGACATCGTTGCATCCCAGACGTCACCAGGGTACTCATCCATAATGGGCAAGTGTTCCGCGTACCTGCGGTGTTTGCCTCTTTCCATTACGCCGTTGTCATCATAATAGATATGACGCATCCGAACGATGGCATATTCCGAACCAAGCCGTCCGTCTAAACCCCGCACATATGTAAGATCTTTGGTCGTTGCCATATTGCGCTGGCTTTCGTTCGCCACGACGTATGGCAGGTCAGAAAAGCTGCCTGGTGGCAAGATACGTGCATTGGTCACGAACTGGTCGATGGAGTCCCAATCAATCGGAGGGATCGGTTCCCGGGGCAGCTTGCGCGCCCCCGGGGACAATCGCACCGTCGGCTTGTCACCATTGACCAGCAGACGTGGTCTGCCGTCGATATAAACCAGCGAAATTCGATCGCCGGGATATATCAGGTGTGGGTTTTCAATTTGTTGATTGGCATGCCAGATAGCTGGCCACTGCCAAGGCTTTTCCAGAAATCTCCCGGAGATGTCCCATAATGTGTCGCCCTTGACGACGACGTATTCATCTGGGTGATCGGCGCGTACTGACACGTCCTGTGCCATCGCCGTACTTGCCAACATCGCCACCAGGATAAGGTGAAAAATTTTCTTAATCACAGTCCTTTCCCCATATAGTAGGCATCCAGCCATCTTGACCGATGCGGTCATAATTCTTCACTGGCGAACATAGTTCGTCATTAGCTATCATAATTCCTGTGGTGCAAAAGTTCACGTAAATTATTCATCAGGTACAGAAACATTATGTCAAAACTAAACATTTTAGAATATCCCGATCCCCGTTTGACGACGGTCGCAAGTGACATCGAAGACTTCGACGATGCATTAAAAAGACTGGTAGAAGACATGACAGAAACCATGTATTCGGCACATGGAATTGGTCTGGCTGCAACCCAGGTAAATGTCCACAAACGCTTGCTGGTACTGGATATCAGCGAAAATCAGGACCATCCACGTGTGTATATCAACCCGCAGATAGTGAGCCAGTCCGGTGAGCAGAATCTCGAGGAAGGCTGCTTGTCTGTACCCGGCATATATGCCAGTGTTAAACGGGCTGAACATGTCACCGTCAAGGCACAGGATGTCGATGGAAATTCATTCGCAGAACAGCTGGAAGGCTTGCATGCTGTATGCGTTCAGCATGAAATGGACCACCTGATAGGTCGACTTTTTGTCGATTACCTGTCGCCGTTAAAAAGAAATATGGTCAAAAGAAAGCTCGAAAAGCAACGAAAAGTAGCCGCTCAGGAAGCTGAAGATCACCTGGTCATCTGATTATGAAGAGCATGAAACAGCCTTTACGTGTCCTTTTTGCGGGCACACCCGAATTCGCGCTCCCACCGTTACAGGCATTGATTGATGGGGGTGCTGAAATCGTTGCGGTTTTGACCCAACCGGATCGGCCGGCCGGTCGCGGCAAACATTTGCGTGCAAGCCCGGTAAAACAGCTGGCATTGGAAAATGGTCTGGAGGTGTTGCAACCAGAAAGCCTTAAAGATCCAGAATGGCAGCAAAAACTCGCAAAGCTGAAACCGGATCTTGTGGTGGTGGTAGCTTACGGATTGATGGTTCCTGCTCAGCTGCTGGCACTGCCCAGGCTGGGATGCTGGAATATCCATGCTTCATTGCTACCCCGCTGGCGGGGTGCTGCACCCATCCACCGTTGTATTGAAGCGGGTGACGAGCAAACCGGAGTGTGCATTATGCAGATGGAGGTCAGCCTGGATACGGGCCCTGTTTACAGGCGCCTTGCCACACCCATCGGATCAATGGATACTGCCGGGATGCTGCATGACCGCCTGGCTGACATGGGTGCCCAGGCGCTCAAACAATGCATGGAAATGGCCGTGAACGGTGAACTGCCAGAGCCACAACCGCAGGATAATACCCAGGCCACATACGCCCGAAAATTGAGCAAGGCGGAAGCTGAACTGGATTGGAATCTTTCGGCCGAAGTATTACAGCGAAAAATCAGGGCATTTAACCCCTGGCCGGTTGCATGGTGTGAACTTGGTGGGCAACGTTTACGTATCTGGCAGGCCGAAGTAGTAGATAATACAGCAGATTGTGAACCCGGCCAGGTGGTCGTTAAACAGCAGTCTTTCATTGTAGGAACGGCGGAAAAATCATTGAAAATATTGGAAATACAACGTGCGGGTGGCCAGCGGATGGCCGCAGAACAATTTCTGAATGCAAGGCCTGGTGATTATTTTGTCGAAAAAAAATAGGAGTTCACAAAATCCCCGCATGGCGGCATTGCGGGCATTATCGGAAGTCCTTGATTCGAATAAGAACCTTGCCGACAGTGAAGCGCTTTCACGACTCCATGACGGTCGTGATAACGCTTTCGCCCGGAACCTGGTCTACGGTGTTTTACGCTGGTTGAATGCGCTGGAGTGGCTGGCTGCTGTATTGCTGGCGAAGCCACTCAGGAAACGCGACCGTGACATACAGCGCCTGGTGCTGTTGGGTCTTCAACAACTCTGGCACGACCAGACCGCCAGCCATGCCGCAATTAATGAAACAGCGGAATGTGCCCGTTTGCTTGGTAAACCATGGGCGGTGGGCTTGATTAACGCCGTTTTGAGAAGGTTTCAACGTGAGCAGGAGCAACTTCTGAATAAACTGGGGCAAACAAGGCAACGGTTTGCGCACCCGGACTGGCTGTTGAATGAAATTCAACAAGATTGGCCTGAAAATTGGCAAGCCGTCGTCGATGCCAATAACCTCCAGGCGCCTTTATGGTTGAGGATCAATCGCCAGAAGGCCAAAGAAGCTGTGCTCAGCAAGGATCTGCAGTCCGCAGGGTTTGAGGTTGGCAGCCACCCGTTTGCCCGTGATGCCATTAGCATTAGCCCGGCAGCAGCGGTTTCCAGCATTCCCTGGTTTGAGGAGGGTTGGCTTTCCGTACAGGATCCGGCTGCACAATTGGCGCGCGATTTGCTGGACCCCCGGGCTGGAGATCGTATTCTTGATGCCTGCGCTGCACCTGGAGGCAAAACTGCCCATTTGCTGGAAAGCTGCCCCGGAATTGTACTGACCGCCCTGGATAAACGGGCGCAGCGGCTTGAACAGGTGCACCAGAACCTGGATCGTTTGGATTTGAAAACAGACACAAAAGTTGCTGATGCGGCGGTAGTTGAGAAATGGTGGAATGGTGAGCAGTTCAACAAAATCCTCCTGGATGCACCTTGCAGCGCAACGGGCGTCATCCGTCGGCACCCGGAAATTAAATGGCTTCGAAGTAGCGAACAGGTGGCTACCGTCGTGCAGACACAATTTGAACTGCTGACCGCTTTGTGGCCATTACTGGCAACTGGCGGAATTTTTGTTTATGCCACCTGTTCGGTGTTGAAGCGTGAAAATGACCAGCAAATCGAACGGTTTTTAGAACAACATACCGATGCATCGATCGCGAATCCTGTCGTGGAATGGGGTGTGGCCGGTTCATGTGGACGTCAGGTTCTGCCCGGGGAAGCCCAGATGGATGGATTTTATTATGCGGTCCTGCGCAAGTCTGCTTAGTATTTTCCTGTTTGTCCTGGTCGGCTGCGGTCAACAGGGTACTGTTGATTATGGGTTCACAATCAGAAATGTATCGATCAGCCAGGCTTACCAGTCGTTGAATGTTCATTTACAGCAAGATATGCAATTGAGCCAACAAGCACGTGAAGCCCTGGAACACGGTGTAACCTTGATCATCATGCTGCAACTGGAGTTACACAACGACAATAATATGATGGTCGTGCGCGAGGACAACAGGAGCTTTCAGCTCCGCTACCTGCCATTGAGCGAGCGTTACCAGTTATCAGAAGAGGGAACCGATGAGTTACGGACTTTTTCACGTTTGCGTCACCTGCTTGCATCGATCAATAAGCTGAATGTTCAAATGACGACTGGACCATTATTACCAGGAAACTATGAATTACGTACCAGAATCCACCTGGATGAAAGCCGGCTACCGACACCCATGCAATTACCCGCCTGGTTCTCACCCCAGTGGCAGCACGATTCGGAGTGGTCGGTATGGCCTTTCGAAATAAACGCGTAAGACGCTTCGTGCTGAGAGTGATACCGGTGGTGGTGGCGCTGGTGGTGCTACTCATTTCGTTGATGCTTGTCAGCAATGTGCAACAGGATCCCACCCGTTTCAGCCAGCCATATGTCTGGGTTCTGGTGTTAACTATTTTTGCATTGCTGGTCGTATCTGCCGCTATTTTTCACCGTGTAATCACATTGACCAGGAAGGTTCGGGAGCACGCGCCTGGTGCCATGTTGTCAGCCCGATGGGTCAGATATTTTCTGGCCTTGTCATTACCACCTGTGTTGATTGTTTACTTTTTCTCAGCTTATTTCCTCACTCAAACAGTCGCCGGCTGGTTTGATGTGGGGGTCGAGGCGGCCTTGGCTGACTCACTGGAACTGGGACAGCAGTTTTTGGAGAACCGGAAACTTGAAGTTCGCAACCAGGTACGCCGTCTAATTCGTGAGATTGACAACCCCGGTAACGATGCCGATGTGGTACGCAGGGCGTTGCTCGCCAATGTCAGCAGTGCCGGGCCAATTGAGCTCTCGGTTATGGAAGCCGATGGACGAATGATGGCAAGTGCGAATATCAATATGCTTGCAGACCTCCCCGAACGACCCGGTGACTATGCATTGTTACAGGCTTTGGATCGCGGTGAGTATGCTGCTGCAGAACCGATGGCCGACGGCATTTTACGCATACGTGTGATCCAGCGTCTGCCGTTTAATGTACCCGGTGGGCAGGGGTACCTGCTGCAGGCAATCTATCCGTTACCCGAATCGATTACCACACTGACCAGCCAGATTGAAAAGGAATATCACCGTTATCAGAACCTGAGTTATTTGCGTGAACCATTGAAGCAGAGTTTCATTTTGATCCTGTCATTGGTGTTATTGCTAACCGTGTTGCTTGCCATCCTGGCTGCGCTGAATGTTTCACGCAAATTGGTCACACCCATTTCGAAACTCGCGCAGGGTACCCGGGAAATTGCCGCTGGTGATCTGACTTATGAGATCCAGGGCGAGACCCGCGATGAGCTGGGTTTCCTGGTGCAATCCTTCAATGAAATGACGGAAGCTCTCACCCGCGCCAGCCAGGAAGCGGAACATAGCAGGGCACAACTACAGTCACAAAGTGAGTATCTTGAAACCGTTTTGGGTGGTTTGACTGCTGGTGTGCTGACCCTGGATAACGACCAGAAAGTGGTAACAGCCAATGCTGCTGCCGAAGAGATACTGGGTATGCCGAGTGGTTTTTTTGCCGGCCAGAGTTTATCTGAGCGTGCTGAAGCGGCCCCTTACCTGGCACCACTGGCGAATTTGATCAGGCAGCAGACTGGACGTGGGCCAGCCGAATGGCAACGCGAGATACGTCTGCAGGCGCATGGGCAGACATTGGTATTGCTGGTCCGCGGGTCGCGTCTGGATAAGAAAATCAGTTATGCAGGCGGTATGGTGATTGTTTTTGATGATGTCACCATGCTGAACCAGGCACAGCGTGAAGCTGCCTGGGCTGAAGTGGCCCGCCGCCTTGCGCACGAAGTGAAAAACCCGCTAACCCCCATTCGTCTTGCAGCAGAACGCTTAAGTATGAAGCTGAAGAACAAGCTGGGTGAGGAAGACGGCAAAATGCTGGAACGTGCTACCGGAACCATTGTTTCACAGGTCGAGGCCTTGCGCTCACTGGTGGATGCCTTTGGTGACTACGCGCTGGGACCGCAACTGGAGCGTTTGCCGATGGCGCTTGATCAACTGATCAAAGACGTTGTTGCCCTTTACCAGCACGAGGAACAACGGGTTAATTTTCACCTGAAGCTGGTTAACGGGCCTCCCGGTTTGTCGGCGGATAGCGGGCAGGTTCGTCAGCTGTTACACAACCTGGTTGTCAATTCCAGCGAGGCGGTGGCTGATGGTGAGGAGGCCGAGGTGCATATTCGCACGCGCTTGATAAACCAGGCTGGCAAGAAATGGTTGGAGGTGGAGCTCAGTGATCGTGGACCCGGTTACCCGAGGGCTGTATTGGAGAAACCATTTGAACCATACGTGACGTTCAAAACCCATGGCAGCGGTCTTGGATTGGCTATTTGTCGCAAAATTGTCGCCGAGCATGATGGCCGCATCACTATTCATAACCCGGCCATCGGTGGTGCCTGTACCACCATTATCTTGCCGCTAACGCAATAACATTTTAGCTGCCACAACCAGAAGAAATACCGCAAAGAAGCGTTTTGCCAACACCGGTGAGCTTCTGTGTACGGCAGCCACGCCCAAGGGTGCGCCGAACACACTGAACAGGGCCACACCGAAAAGTGCCTGTAAATTTACATAACCCAGAGTAGGCGCTGATGCATGGTTATCCCCCAACAATATAAACCCTATTGTGCCTGCAATTGCGATCGGGTAACCACAGGCAGCCGCTGTGGCGATAGCATTCTGAACACGTTGCCCATGCCACAATAGCCAGGGTACGGTCATGCTGCCTCCACCAATACCAAGCAGGCTGGAAAGCGCGCCGATACCGAAGCTGGTGCCATTGACTGAAAAACCACCTGGCAGGACGCTGTCTCGCTGCTGTCTTGAGCCAAGTAACATCTGCAGACCGACTATGAGTGCAAAAACACCAAATACATTGCCAAGTGCGACGTTACCGATGCGGTCAGCGATGAAGCTCCCGAGTAAGGCACCAATAAGCAGACCGGGTATCATTTGTCTGACCAATGACCACAAAATGGCCCCACGCTTGTGGTGCGAGAGTAGGGAACTCATCGATGTAAACAGCATGGTAGCCAGGGAGGTGGCTACTGCCATCTGCACAGCGATATCTGCGATGGCCGGATCCTGGCTGAAGAGGAAGCTCAATGCAGGTACCAGGACCAGTCCGCCACCAATGCCAAGATAACCTGCCAGAAAGCCTGCCAGAAGCCCGGTTAGTGCGTATTCAACCCAGATCATGATTGTTTTTTACCGAATTGTCTTGTCGTATGGATTGCGTTTGCATAAATTGTCCTGTCCATGCACTACACTATAAAAACAGCCTGTGAAAATACCTTTGAACAACATTGAGAAAACAAGCATAACCCATGCGACAGGTATGCGGCATCTTGCATATTTGTTAACTGCTATCCTGGTTGTTTTTAGTGGCCAGTTAATGGCTTCAAGCCCGGCTTCAACCCCGGAGCTAGAGCAATTCATACGCGCGTGGGAAGCAGCAAAAAAGGGCGATCATGACAGTTTCGAGCAGATCAAATACACTCTCCAGGACTACGTGCTGTTTCCCTATCTGCAATATGAGGACTATAGAAACCGCCGCGCCAGCGTGCCGGTCAAGGAAATGTCGGCCTTTCTCAAAACCCATAAAGATTGGGCTTTCACGGCCGGCTTACGCAGTGCCTGGCTGAAAACACTGGCAAAGAAAGGACGCTGGGCGGATCTGATTGCGTATTCCGAAGGTGTTAAAAACACGGTCCTCAGGTGCCAGCGTACACGGGGGCAAATTGTTCTGAATCAGACAGATGGAGTTTTGACCGAGGCACAAAACCTCTGGGCAGTGGGCAAATCCCAGCCGGATGAATGTGATCCGGTGTTCACATGGTTGATAAAAAATCAGGGGATTTCGGAAAGTCTTGCCTGGGAGCGGATTCAATTGGCCATGGGGAAGGACAACAGGAGTCTGACCTCTTACCTGGCACGTTTTATTCCCCAGGGTCAACGCCGCTGGCTGGAAGACTGGCAAGTGCTGAGTCGTGCCGGCTATGCAAACCTGGAAAGGGCGAAAAGTTGGCCGGATAACGAAACCACCCGCATGATAACAGCAACATCCCTGAAACGACTGGCGCGCAAAGATGCACCTTTGGCTGCCAAAAAATTCCAAATTCTGGATGGTCATTTCAACTGGGAAGAAATACAAAGAAATACGTTGTTAAGGGAGATTGCCCTGTATTCTGCCGTTGAGCTGGCGGATGACACTGCGGCCAACATGGCACTCGTTCCAGTCTCATCCCGCGACTCTCAAATACTGGAATGGTGGGCCCGGTTTTTGCTCAGCAGACAGGAATGGGCTGCACTCACCCCGGTCATCGGGCAGATGCCGGAGGATATACGCAACGATGACCGCTGGCGCTATTGGCTGGCCCAGGCCGGATTGCGATCCGGGTCGGTAAAACCACCCTCAGAGTCACTACAGGAATTGGCCGACAAGGCAAATTACTATGGTTTCCTGGCGGCCGATGAGCTTGGTCTTGCGTATAACATTTGCCCCGAGCAACCTGACATCGAAACGGCCGATATTGAACGAATGGCCGGTAATGCCGGTTTCCAGCGTGCGCTGGAGCTCAGAAAAGCGGGACTGATTAATTGGGCAATCGGTGAGTGGTCATTGACCGCAGGCCGTCTTCCAACTGCAGATTTAAAAGTCGCAGCAGCACTGGCAGAAAGAGAGGCCTGGCATGACCGGGTGATTTTTGCACTTGGCAACAGTGGTGACAGACGTTTTTATGAATGGCGATTCCCACTGATTTGGGAAGTGGAGATCGAACGTGAAGCGACTGCCAACCAACTCGACCCGGCCTGGGTCTATGGCACCATACGCTCTGAGAGCGCCATGGTGGAGACAGCCCGGTCATCAGCCAACGCGCTGGGTTTGATGCAGGTCACACCGGCGACCGGCAAACGCGTTGCGAAAAAGCATGGTCTGCCATGGAGTGGTATTGCCCAGTTAAAAACAGTGGCTGGCAACCTGCCTGTTGGTACGGCCTTCATGAGTGACCTGCTGCAGGATTACAGACAAAACCCGGTACTGGTATCCGCTTCCTACAACGCTGGCCCCCGTGCCGTGGATCGTTGGCTGGATACCCGTCCCTTAAGTGAAGCTGCAATATGGATAGAAACATTGCCCTATTTTGAAACCCGGGACTACATTCCACGTGTGCTGGCTTTTACAACCATATACGATTGGCGTCTGGGTGGAACGGTGAAACGCGTATCGGCCCGAATGCCACACATCGAATCCGGTAAGATAGGCGCCAAGGGATATACTGAAGTGGTGTGTCGTGATCAACCCTGATGAAACGGCCAGGAGGAAGTGACATGCGAATAGTATTGATAGGTGCCAGCGGGTTTTTCGGCAGGTATCTTCTGCGCGCGTTGATCGATGACCGGCATCACTGCGTGGTGTTAACCCGTGCCGTGGATCGCTGTAGTGAAATAGGTTTAATACCGGGAGTTGAACTGGTGCAGGCGGATGTGTATGACGCTGATGTCCTGGCACAACAGTTTGCAGGTGCACACGCCGTGGTCAGCATGGCGGGCATCCTGAATGAAAGTGGTGGTGGTGGAAAAGGTTTTCACAAGGCTCATGTTGAACTGGTTGAAGGCATCATCGAAGCCTGTCGACAGGCAGGTGTTTCGCGTCTGCTTCACGTGAGTGCATTGAATGCCGGTAAAGGCAGCAGCGACTATCTGAAAAGCAAGGGCCAGGCAGAGGCTCTATTGCGATCGGCCGATGATGTTGATGTCAGCATCTTTCAGCCATCGGTGATGTTTGGGCAGGGTGATGAGTTCTTCAATCGTTTCGCGGCTATGTTGAGCATGATGCCCGTGATGCCACTGGCTTGTCCCAAGGCTCGTTTGCAACCCGTCTTTGCTGAAGACGTAGCTGCTGTCATGGTCGCTTCACTTGAAGATCCAATGACCTGGGGGAAAAGTTATGAACTGGGTGGCCCGCAAATTTTCACGCTAAAAGAGCTTGTCGTGTGGACCGCGAAAACGAGGGGTCTGAAAAGGCGCGTCATAGGATTGCCCGGCCCTATGTCAGCAGCAATGGCCATGGTGATGGGTCTGATACCTGGCAAACCCTTTTCCTGGGACAATTACCAGTCATTAAAGACAGACAATATTTGCGAGCAGAATGGTTTCGAATATTTCGGAGTTGATCCACGTGCGATCGAACTGGTGGTGCCTTACTATCTTTCCGGCTCAGTTCACCAGGCCAGGTTACAAAACTGCCGGAGGCAGCCCAGACGTTGAGAACCAGCAAGACCTACCTGGTGGGAGGTGCCGTACGCGACAGTCTTTTGGGGCTTAAGGTCACAGAGCGTGACTGGGTTGTGGTCGGTAGTACACCAGACGAAATGTTGGAAAAGGGCTTCAAACAGGTCGGCGCGTCCTTTCCTGTTTTTTTGCGTTCCGGAAATGGTGAGGAGTACGCATTGGCCCGCACCGAGAAAAAGCAGGGTCATGGTTATCACGGTTTCAACGTGGATTTTCATCCCGGTGTGACTTTGGAAGAAGACCTGCAACGTCGTGATCTGACCATCAATGCGATTGCCCAGGACGAGAATGGCCATCTGATCGACCCGTTTGGTGGTCAGCAGGATTTGCAGCAGAAGACTCTGCGACATGTTTCGGATGCATTTGTAGAAGACCCGCTGAGAGTATTGCGTGTCGCCCGTTTTGCCGCCCGTTTTGCCCACCTGGGTTTCCGGGTGCACGCATCCACAATGGCGTTGATGCGCGAGATAACACGATCGGGCGAGCTTCAGCATTTGGCGGCTGAACGTATCTGGCGTGAGTTTGAAAGTGCCATGAAAACCGGCAGGCCATCCGAGTTTGTCAGGGTTTTACGTGAATGTGGTGCGTTGGAGGCACTGTTACCCGAAGTCAATATCCTTTTTGGTGTTCCTCAACCGGAAAAATATCATCCCGAGATCGACACCGGTATTCATCTGCTGATGGCACTGGACGCTGCTGCGGATATAAGTAACGGCGTCGCCAAAGTTGTCTTCGCGGTTTTGTTGCATGACCTGGGAAAGGGTGTAACAGCACAAAAATACTGGCCATCACACAGGGGCCACGAGGCCGCGGGTGTTCCACTGGTGGATGCTGTGTGCAGTCGTATGAAAGTTCCCAATGCCGTACATGACCTGGCAGGTAAGGTTTGTGCGAGGCACCTGGATTGTCATCGCATACTTGAAGCCCGACCTACGACGGTTTTACGTTTGCTGGAAAGACTGGATGCCTTCAGGCAACCTGACCTGTTAGCTGATTTTATTGCAGCCTGTGAAGCGGACTATCGAGGTCGAAAAGGCCTGCAAGACCGGCCCTATCCGCAAGGTGATTACCTGAACAGGGCTTACAGGGAAACAGCAGCTATCCGTGCAAGAGACCTGGATCTGGAAGGCCTTAGTGGCCCACAAATAGGCAAGCGCCTGAGCCAGGCGAGAACCGAGGCGATTGCTGCAATGGGTGGGTAATTTATTGCGTACGGGCATTAGAGCCTGTGGCAGAGATCAGTAATGCTGAACCCTTGCAGTTCGTCGGCCAGGTCTTCTTCAAGACCACGGCTTAGGGCCATGACCTGGAATCGTTCACCCATTTCGCCCGGCAGGGTCAGCTGCCGTACCTGGTTGTTTATCTTGAGCTTCTCTCTTTCCGGCAAAGACTGTGATTCAGCAAGCAGCCTGTCCAAGCCACAACCCAGCAAAAACATGGCCTGGGTGGTATACCCGCAGATCTCCAGCCCACATTCATCAGCGGCCTCTGCCAATGCAGTAAAGTCGACAGATGCACTGATGTCGGTGAGTCCGGGCCATTTGAATGGGTCATTATGAGCACGGTGCTGATAGTGACAGATCAGGGTGCCATCCCGACGATCTGGTTGGTAATAGTCCCGGCGTGGATAGCCATAATCGACAAACAAGGCCACCCCTTTTTGTAAACTCGCGGTTACGGCCTGTAACCATGCAGGAAGATGGGTGTTCAATTCAGAACAGTATCCTGCGGCGGGTTTTTTCTCCAGACCAGACAGGATGGTCTGAATTTTTGACTCCATGCCGGCCGGGCAGAGACCTTTTACCCAATTGAAACCATTGGGACCATCATCAACCTGTAACTGTTTGATACCGTCAGTTTCGATGCAGAACCGGTCGACGGTCAGAGCATCCAGAACTTCATTGGCCAGGAAAACACCTTGCCAGCCTTTTTCTGGAGGCTCATCCAGCCAACTGATTTTGTCCATCCATTGCGGGACCGATTGGCTGAGGGTTTCCATTTGTACCTGCCGCAGATGAGCGCTTCGCTCCAGTATCCGGTAACGTGCAGGTGGGTGGTTGTGCTGCAATGCTTTGAGCAGGTCAGCTGCCAATACCCCACTGCCTGCACCTGCTTCAATAATTTCATACTGATTCGGGTTTTGCTGGCAAAGACCGGCACTGATCTGTCCTATTTGGTTTGCCAGGCAACGTGCAAATACATTACCAAGCTGTGGGGCAGTGACAAAGTCACCGCCCTCTCCAAATTTTTGTAAACCAGCGCTGTAGTAACCCAGTCCGGGTTCATACAGGGCCATTTCCATATAGTCTGAAAATGAAATGGGGCCGTTGTCGGTGATTTTTGCACGAATGATGGTTGCCAATTCTTCACTCACGCACTTGAGCTCTTCGGATGGTTCGGGCAGGATGTTGTGGGAATTTGCAGAGCACATAGGCGGGTAGTTTCAGTGAGTGAAACAACAAAGTCCAGAAACAGACATGCATTAATCACCGGGGCCGCCCGACGTATCGGCGCATGTATCGCGGAAACATTGCACCAGCGCGGCTGTGACGTGTTTTTGCATTACAACCAGAGTCGTGGCGCAGTCGATGAACTGGCGGACAAACTGAATAGCTTGAGACCGGGCAGTGCAATCATTGTCCAGGCTGAACTCGGTGATACAGAGCAGATCAACCAGTTGGCCGGGCAGATAAAAGCCTACACGGCCCAACTGGATCTATTGGTAAACAATGCCTCGAGATTTTTCCCGACGCCGGTCGGCACGACCACCATGAAGCAGTGGGATGACCTGATGGACAGTAATCTGCGCGGTCCGTACTTCCTGACCCAGGCATTGTTACCCGCGTTGACCACTGCCGGTGGTAGCGTCATCAACCTGCTGGATGTTCATGCCGTCAGGCCCATGATTGATCACGCCGTGTATTGCATGGCCAAGGCCGGTTTGCAGATGATGACCCTTGCCCTGGCCAGGGATCTTGGCCCGCAAATACGTGTCAATGGTATCGCGCCGGGCGCCATAATGTGGCCTGAGCACGAGCTTGATTCTGAATATCAGAACAACATCCTGAATAGAACTGTCATGAAGCGCGCCGGAACCCCGGAAGATATCGCCTCAGCAGTGGCGTACCTGGGGCTGGATGCGCCGTATGTGACCGGCCAGATTTTGGCGGTTGATGGTGGTCGGAGTTTGAATATCTGACACAGTTTTCAAGCCTTCAATAATTGCACCGTCATATAAAGGGATGACGGTGCTGTTAACCTAATGGTGGAAGTAATTGCAAGCAATTGTCGTCCATCCCTGATGAATCCCAGATATCAGCCATCGTTTGCAGCCTGGTGGGGTGAATAAGTTCGGGCTCCAGATCTGCCAGTGGCTTGAGCACATGTGCGAACTTCATTATCTCGGCGCGTGGTAGTTCCAGCACCGGAGAAATCAATACCAGGTCGTCATACAAGAGGATATCTATATCCAGTGTACGGTCAGAGAACTTGGGCGCGTCACGTCTGCGGTCATGGCGATCCTCCAGGTCACGCAGATACTGGCGTAACTCCATCGGATGCATATCCGTTTCTACGCGGGCAACGAGATTGATGAAGTTGTCGCCCTCAAAACCCACGGCTTTGCTGGTATAAGCCGGCGAAAGTCCGACGTTTTTGAATGTTTTTTCAAGCGCACTGATACCGGCGCGAATATTGGCATCCGCGTTGACATTGGAGCCCAGGCCCAGCCAGGCAGTGCTCATGCTTCGCCGCGCTCGATGATGACACCTACCGCACTGGAACCGCGTACTGCACCTGGCTTGCTCAACTTCAGCCGAAGCCAGGTAACGGGAAATTCTTCCAGCACGATACTTGCGCAGTGCTCCGCGAGCGCTTCCACGAGTTGAAATTCACTGGATTCCACAAACTGGATCAGGCGTTTTGAAACAGCCTTGTAGTCCAGTGTGTCAACAATATCATCGCTTTTTGCGGCCTGGTAGATATCGAAAGCCATTTGCAGGTCAAGACTTATCGTCTGGGTGATTTCACGCTCCCAGTCGAATACACCTATCACGGTCTGGATGCGTAAATCCTCTATAAAAACAAGATCCTTCGTCATATAAGTGCTCTCTTTGTCTACCGGGAAACCGGGCTTCCCAGTGGTGGAAGTTGATCTAGTGGCCAGCGCGCATATGCCTGAAGGACGGGCCCTGTCTGCTCACCCGCCATTAAGCGTTGGCAACCCGCAAAGGCGATCATTGCGCCGTTGTCGGTACAAAACTCAAGTCGCGGATAGGAAACTTTCCAACCATGCTTTTTACCAGCCTGTTGCAGTGTTTGCCTAAGAGCCAGGTTTGCCCCGACCCCACCCGCAACTATCAATGCTGGTGCACGGGTATGCTGCATGGCCCGGCGGCACTTGATCAGCAGGGTGTCTACAACCGCCTGCTGGAAACCTGCTGCAATGTCTGCCTGGGTGGTTTTATCCTTTTCGCTGTTGATCCACAGGTTGCGGGTATGGGTTTTTAATCCGCTAAAACTGAAATCGAGCCCCGGCTTGTTGGTCATCGGACGGGGAAATGAAAAACGTTCAGGATCACCCTGTTTTGCCAGTTTTGCCAGCGCGGGACCACCCGGATACCCGAGACCCAGCAGTTTTGCCGTTTTGTCAAAGGCCTCACCTGCTGCATCATCCAGCGTTTCTCCAAGAATCCTGTATTCACCAATCGCACGAACCTCAATCAGAATGGTATGACCACCTGAAACCAGCAGCGCTACAAATGGAACTTCCGGTGGATCTGCTTCGAGCATCGGTGCCAACAGATGACCTTCCATGTGATGAACCGCAAGGGCTGGCTTTCCCAGTGCCATGGCAATGCTTCGACCGGTGGCGGTGCCAACGAGTAAAGCACCAATTAGCCCTGGGCCTGCGGTATAGGCGACCGCATCAATGTCAGCGCGCGTCAGACCGGCATTCTCGAGACACTGATTGATCAATGGTAATAGTTTACGTACATGATCCCGAGAGGCAATTTCGGGTACAACCCCGCCGTATTCAGCGTGAATTTCAACCTGGCTGAACAAGGCGTGTGCCAATAAACCAGCATCGCTGTCATACAGCGCCACACCGGTTTCATCACAGGATGTTTCTATACCAAGTACGATCATGAGGTTTACTTATAAATTCAGGTTGGGAGATTGTAAATCAAGTTACACACCCTACACCACAAGCTGGGTTAACATACCCTTGATATAACCACTCGGAGTCAGATTTTGACCAAACCCCTGGGGGTTGCAGCATCGGGGCACAAAGAGACCTCTAAGGCAGCCAGGATACTACTTGAGGAAGGCGGCAATGCCTTTGATGCGGCTCTGGGTGCCATGTGTGCAGCCTGTGTATGCGAGCCGATGCTGGCCAGTCTCGGCGGTGGTGGCTTTTTGCTGGGGCAAACCGCAGGAGGAGGCTCTCAGGTTTTTGATTTTTTCACCCAGACACCATCCGCCACAGAAGGTGAGTTGGATTTTTATCCGATCCAGGCAGATTTTGGTACCACTACCCAGGAATTTCATATTGGTATGGGTTCGATTGCCGTGCCCGGGGTCGTGGCTGGTCTGTTTTCCGTTCATGAGGCGTATTGCCGGCTGCCGTTGAAAAAGATCATTGAGCCAGCCGTGCAACTGGCCCGTGAAGGCTTGAGGATCAACCGGCTACAAAAATACATCAACGAAATACTACAGCGGATTATTGATGCCTCTCCGCAAGCGAAGGCATTTGCGTCTCCCATGTTCGCTCCAGGCAGGTTGGCTGAAATCGGAGAGTTCATCTACAATCCGGACCTGGCGAACAGTTTCGAAGCGCTGGCCAGTCATGGCCCACGGTGGTTTTATACGGGTGAACCGGCACGGCAACTCGTCAGAGACTGCAGGCAAAATGGCGGGCTGATCAGTGCGTCTGACATGCAATCGTACAATGTGATTTTGCGTAAGCCCATCACCGTAACATCTCACGGGGCAAAGATAAGTGTTAACAGTCCACCCTCACCGGGCGGTTGCCTGACGGTGTTCGCGTTGTCCCTGTTGAGCAAAACCCGTCCAGGTGAGCATGCCTGGGGCAGCCCGGAACATGCCATGGCACTGGCCAGGGTGATGCAGGCTGCCAGCCTGGTGCGCAAACGCCATGGTTTGGCAGCGGGATTGGATGATCAAACCGCTGCGAAGATCCTGTCAGAGGAGAACCTGCTGGATTGGCGTAGGACCTTGCAAACAGGAGGCCTGGCGTCGCGGGGGACAACACACATCAGCGTGGCAGACGCTGAAGGCAACCTGGCCAGCCTGACCCTGTCGAACGGTGAGGGTTCGGCCTATGTGTTGCCGGGTAGTGGCATCATGTTGAATAACATGCTGGGTGAGGAGGATCTTAGCCCCGACGGGTTTCATCGTATGCCCGCCGGTGTGAGACTGGCTTCCATGATGACACCGACCATTGCAAGCCTGCCCAATGGTGGGCAGATTGCATTGGGTTCGGGGGGTTCCAACCGGATACGCAGTGCAATATTACAGGTTCTGACCAATGTGCTGGAATTTGATATGGGTCTGGAAGGGGCTGTAAACGCGCCTCGATTACATCTTGAGCGCAATCATCTGAACATTGAAAACGGATTTTCAGATGAAGCAGTAGCGTCTTTGGAAACTGAATGGCCGGGTGTAGAGCAATGGCCGGGAACCAATCTGTTTTTTGGAGGTGTGCATGCGGTTGAGCATCTTGCCAATGGTGAATTCCGTGCCGCAGGCGACCCGCGCAGGGGTGGGTCGGTGGCAATTGCGTGTTAAAATTGATTTTTCTTTGCAAGAACCAAGGTTTAAAGGTTAAAATGTCTGGCTACGCCCATTATGGGCATAACTGAGAAACCGGAGTAACAATGCCAAGCGTAAAAGTTCGCGAGAACGAGCCATTTGAATATGCACTGCGTCGTTTTAAACGTTCGTGCGAGAAAGCCGGAGTACTGGCGGAAACACGTCGCCGTGAGTACTACGAAAAACCAACACAGGAACGCAAACGTAAATCTGCAGCAGCAGTAAAACGTGATCTGCGCCGCCTCGCACGGGATACCATTCGTCGCACCCGTATGTATTGATTTTTGTGATTTTTTCCGGCCCCGGAGCGCCTGTTTCGGGTGGTTGACCCAACAGATCAATTGCGGGAAGCCAAAGGTCGGAAAACTTCCATCTGTTTAGAAGTTGTCGCCATGACTATGTCGTTGAAGGTTCAAATCCAGGAAGATGTGAAAACTGCCATGCGTGCACGCGATCAAAGGCGTCTGACCGCATTGCGATTGATCACCGCTGCGATCAAGCAGATTGAGATTGACAAACGCATCGAAATGGATGACCCGGCGGTACTTGCCGTACTGGACAAAATGATCAAGCAACGTAGAGATTCCCTTGAGCAGTATGAAAATGCTGGCAGGGATGACCTGGCTGCACAGGAAGAATTCGAGCTTGAATTGATTTCCGTCTATCTTCCCGAAGCGCTGAGCGAAGATGAATTGGCTGCATTGATCAAGCAGGTCATGGCCGAAACGGGTGCCAGTAGTATCCGGGATATGGGAGCAGTGATGAATAAGCTGCGCGCTCAAGTACAGGGTCGGGCCGATATGAAGGCTGTCAGCAACGCCGTAAAAGCACAACTCGGCGCCTGAGTATGTCCCTGGCCAGCGGCCTGATTATCTCAACTCATCAGTTCTTTCGGGCTCAACTGCTCTTTCGGGCTCAACTGCTCTTTCGGGCGATTCACACACAGTTTCATAGCTCATGAGCGGTCTCATACCTGATTCGTTCATTGAAGAATTACTGGCACGAAGCGATATCGTTGAGTTGATTGAGCGACGTGTTCCACTAAAACGTGTGGGAAGTGAGTTTCAGGCCTGTTGCCCTTTCCACAATGAAAAAACCCCTTCTTTTACGGTCAGCCCCAAGAAACAGTTTTACCACTGTTTTGGTTGTGGTGCACACGGATCAGTGATTGGTTTCCTGATGCAGTATGAAGGGTTGGAATTCCTCGATGCTGTGGAAGATCTCGCTCGCTCTGCAGGTCTTGAGGTGCCAACCAGTGGTAGCACCCAACCGCGTCCTGATACCGGTCTCTATGACATGCTGGCAGCGTGTTCGAAGTTTTATGTCGATCAACTGAAAAACAAGCCTGTGGCGATTGAATATCTCAAGGGTCGTGGTTTGTCCGGCGAGGTCATCCGTGACTTTGATATTGGCTATGCACCTGCAGGCTGGGATGCGTTAATAAAACACCTGGGGAATGATGAAAAAAAACTGGACCAGTTGAAACAGGCCGGTATGCTCAGTGAAGGCAAGCGCGGTAGCTACGATAAATTCCGTGACCGCATCATGTTCCCCATCCATGACCGCCGGGGGCGCGTGATTGCATTTGGCGGTCGGGCCCTGTCTGATGATGGCCCCAAGTATCTGAACTCACCTGAAACTGCCTTGTATCACAAGAGCAGGGAACTCTACGGTCTTTACCTCGCCCGTCAACGCTCCAGTCGCTTGGATCACATCATCGTCGTAGAAGGCTATATGGATGTGGTCGCGCTGGCACAATTCGGATTCAAGAACGTCGTGGCGACATCCGGGACTGCTACCACAGCTATTCAGGTAGAGATCCTGTTTCGTGCCGCAGACACCGTGATTTATTGTTTTGATGGTGATAAGGCAGGTCGTAAAGCGGCCTGGCGTGCCATGGAAGCTACATTGCCAAAGTTGCGGGAAGGGCTACAGGCAAATTTCCTGTTCTTACCCGATGGTGAAGATCCGGACAGCATGGTGCGCAAACACGGTGAGCATGTTTTTTCACAACAGATTGAAGATGCCAGTCCCCTGTCGGAGTTTTTCTTCAATCATTTTACCGATGAAATCGACATCAGCAGCCTCGATGGCCGGGCACGGCTGGTTCAACAAGCACAGCCTTTTATTGAAACCATGCCCGAAGGTGTATTTCGTGACATGATGGCCGCGAAGCTGGAAAGTCTTGCACAGCACAGGCTGCAACGCCATCAAACATCAGCGCCAATGAGGACGGCCAGCACGACTGACAGGGGTAAACCTGTGCAAAAACGTACGCCCATGCGTACAGCGATGGCGCATCTGGTACAGAATCCGTCCATGGTCGGCAAGCTCGAAAACAGGGAAGAATTCACCGGGCCGGGTAATGAAGATGTCCAGGGTGTGGAATTCTTCCGCGAACTTGTTGATTTCTGCACCAAACGCCCTAATATCACAACCGCGCAGCTAATAGAGCTGTGGCACGAGCACCCGGCCTTGCCGCATATGCAGAAGCTGGCTATCTGGCATCTTCCCGGGGAGGAAGAAAGCCAGGCTCAGGAATTTATCGATGCGACGAATCGCATCCGCCTGAACTGGGTAGAAATATTGCTATCCCGGGTGACCAATATTATTGAGCAACGGGAAGAATACAGGGCGTTACAACAACGCCAGCAAGCGCTGAAAAAGCTGCTTGAGGGCCAACAAGATTGAGTGAATTGAATTCTCTGGCAATCAGAGTCGCCAGAGTGAATTTCATGGACTATAGTTAATTATCGCGAAGCAAAATTTATGAATC
>Ga0164315_10000658_pt1 | contig 24634 bp, 21 predicted proteins | sample GuaBasSedimGuay6_FD_113737 | JGI IMG/M metagenome (GOLD analysis project Ga0164315, IMG submission 113737) | Subseafloor sediment microbial communities from Guaymas Basin, Gulf of California, Mexico - Guay6, Core 4569-2, 0-3 cm | ecosystem: Environmental > Aquatic > Marine > Hydrothermal vents... | reverse complement strand
TTTTTAGGGCTTGTTGGGTGGGTAACGTGTTGCCCACCAATCAATGTCGGGTGGGTTTTATGTCGAATGCAACTGGTGAAAGCTTTCGCGATTAAAATCAAGCTAAACGCTAAAGACGCTAAATATGCTGTCAAGAGAAATCGAAGCGTCTCTTGCGTCTCTTGCGCCTCTTGCGCCTCTTGCGCCTCTTGCGTTATAAATAACATTGATAATAACCCACTGAATAATATGGATTATATGCAAAAGTTTTGCGCGCAAAACTTGTTAAGTGAAAACCTGTTTTTAGTAACAGCCAAAAAATAAACTCATTTATGAACAGAAAAAAATTCCTGAAATAATGAACAGTCACTGTTCATGCCAGTTTTGAGTTTTACTTATATTAAAACCTATATTTCATTAAAAGCGACATCGCTTACCTTGTGTTAAAATTAATAACTTTGCATCTCATACAGGAGAATAGTTAAATGGTAACAGAAGCCTTAATTCAAATAAAACAAGGCACTCAAGAAATATTACTTGAAAATGAATTACGCACAAAATTAGAAACAGGCAAACCACTACGCATCAAAGCGGGTTTTGATCCAACCGCTCCTGATTTGCATTTGGGGCATACCGTGCTGCTCAATAAACTGCGGCAATTCCAAAACTTAGGTCACACGATTTTCTTTCTAATCGGTGATTTTACTGGAATGATTGGCGATCCAACGGGTAAAAACATTACCCGTAAACCCTTGTCGAGAGAAGAGGTGTTAGAAAATGCCCGTAGTTATCAAGAACAGATTTATAAAATCCTCGATCCTGAAATCACCCAGATTTGTTTTAATTCTGACTGGATGAACAAAATGGATGCGACTGGCCTGATTAAACTGGCCGCTCAACATACCGTTGCCCGGATGCTGGAACGTGATGATTTTCACAAACGTTATACCAGTGGACAAGCCATCGCGATTCACGAATTTCTCTATCCCTTGATACAAGGCTATGATTCAGTCGAATTACAAGCTGATGTCGAATTAGGCGGGACAGATCAAAAATTTAATCTGTTAGTGGGACGTGAATTGCAAAAACACTATGGGCAAACCCCGCAAGTGGTTTTGACTATGCCCATTTTGGAAGGCTTAGACGGCGTACAAAAAATGTCTAAGTCATTAGGCAATTACATTGGTATTGATGAAGCACCAGAGGAGATGTTTGGTAAACTCATGTCTGTCTCCGATGACTTGATGTGGCGTTATATTGAATTACTGAGTTTTAGAACACCCGCTCAAATTGTGCAATGGAAAGAATCCGTTGAGCAAGGTGCTAACCCGCGTGATATTAAAGTCGAATTTGCACAAGAAATCGTCGAGCGTTTTCATAGCCAACAAGCGGCAGTGCAAGCCTATGAACAATTTGTTGCCCGCTTTAAGCAACATAAAATGCCTGACAACATGCCAGAAGTCACTGTAACGATAGAAAAGGCCGACATTCCGATAGCCAATTTACTCAAAGAAGCCGGTTTAACCCCCAGCACTTCAGAAGCCCTGCGTATGATTAAACAAAATGCCGTCAAAATAGACGGCGAACGTGTCAGTGATCGCGCCCTAAAAATACAGGCCAATTCAAATCATGTCTACCAAGTTGGAAAACGGCGCTTTGCGCGTGTGAAAATTAATTCAAAATCCGCCTAATTCAAAAAATAAATTATCCCCGTTTTTCTTGTAGGGTGGGTTTTTGTTGCCCACCATTCCCCTAAAGTTTGAACTCCATTTCAAACTCACAATTGGAAAATATGCAAATGCTCTCTTCTGAATTACAAGAAATTATTCAACAAGGCGAAAATGATTCTGTCGAATTTAAGGAATACGGTGTCAGAGTTGAATCCTTAGCTAAGGAAATGGTGGCTTTTGCTAATAATCAAGGCGGTGTGATTCTCTTGGGAATCAATGATACCGGTATTGTGACGGGCATACCGACTGATGTCGCCCTAGAAGAATGGGTGATGAATATTGTTAGAGATCGTATCGTTCCCGCATTGAAAGTCAAATTTAATCAATATTTTTCTGAGGATAATAAAATTATCGCCGAAATCGTCGTGCCTAAAGGCAGTGACAAACCTTATCAAACGGCTGGCAAATATTATATTCGTGTCGGTTCAAATCATCGTCTTGCTTCACAGTCTGAACTCATGTGCTTATTTCAAGCAGCCGGTATTTTTCATTATGATGCTAATGGTGTTGACAGAACAACCATTCAGAATTTAAATTTCACTGCGCTTGAACAGTATTTTTGCGCATATCACATTGATTTTTATAAAGAATCTGAAAATGATAAAGAACGCTTACTGATTAATACTGATATTCTTAACGAAACAAAACAAGCGACTGTCGGTGGTTTACTCATTTTTGGTATCAACCCTGAACGCTATTTACCACAATCAGGCATTAGCTTTGCTCATTTTGCGGGGCATGAAATACAAAGTGAACTGATTGATAAACAAAATATCAGTGGCCCTTTACCTCTCCAAGTGGATCGCTGTTTAGCCACCCTCAAAAATAATTTACTGATGCCTTCTGATATTAAAGAAGCAAAACGTGAAGACTTGCGTTTGTATCCACCCATGAAAGTTTTTCGAGAATTGATTGTCAATGCTTGTATTCATCGTAATTATGCCATCACGGGTTCAAAAATTCGTATTTTCATGTTTAGTGATCGCATTGAATTTATGAGTCCGGGTCGTTTACCGAACACGGTAACGATTGATAAATTAAAAGTCGGTGTCTCTTATGCCAGCAATCCAATATTGGTCAAATTTATGGAAAACTTACGTTATATTGATCATTTGGGTAGAGGCTTACCGATGGTTTATCAAGAAATACGAAAATTAGGACACGATGTTCTTTTCAAAGAAGTCGGGGAAGAATTTAGAGTCATTGTACCACTGGACTCAATGCCATTATAATTAAGGGCAGACAAATTAAATAAATTAAGGGCGTATGTATGCCCCTATAAATCCAGTGTATTTAGGGGCTGTAGGGGCGAACCTGCGTGTTCGCCCTTGGTGTGAAATTATTTGCAGACAAATTAAGGGCAGACACATCGGTCTGCCCCTACAAAACCCAGTGTAATTTAGGGGCTGTAGGGGCGAACCTGCGTGTTCGCCCTTGGTGTGAAATTATTTTCAGACAAATTAAGGGCAGACACGTCGGTCTGCCCCTACAAAACCCCTTGTATTTAGGGGCTGTAGGGGCGAACCTGCGTGTTCGCCCTTGGTGTGAAATTATTTTTTTCACTTCAAAAGCTTTTCACTGTTTTCAGATGAAAAAAATTTACAACATTTTCCTAGCAATGGTTACAGTACGTTCTCCTAACATATTCGTGTAACTCCCCAATTCATTATCGTACCAGCCAAAAACAACGGCTTGCGTGACAGGTGCTTCTAGGGAGTGACCACTGTCATGTGTGGATTGAACGCGCATCATTGCTGTTCGCGTATGCGTTTCACGCGCTTCAATGACGGTAGCCGCTTTTGGAAAGCCAACAATATCGGAGGACACATTTTGTTCTTCCGAATAAAGAATGTAATCTTTATAAGGCCCTTCTGCTGCTGTCTTGTAGATATCGTTGATCTCAGCACGCCGGATTTTATGTTCAGGATCCGCTGTTTGGAGGTTGAGCGTCAGGATAACCAGTGAACCTGAAGATGTGGGAATACGCACTGATTCTGCCATAAAACCGATGCCTGACATTTCTGGAATCACTAATTTAAGTGCACTCGCAGCCCCGGTACTGGTGAGAATAATATTGTTCATCACGCTACGGGTTTTCCGCAAATCAGTTGCACCCGCTTTAGGCACGGAATCTAAAACATTCTGGCTAGATGTTGTCGCATGTATTGTCACCATTGAAGCCGAAAGAATATCATCGACACCAAAATGATCAATCAACGGTTTCATCATATGGGATAAGCAAGTCGTGGTGCAGGATGCCGCCGAAAGCACTTTATGTTGCCGTGGATCAAATTCTTCATCGTTGATCCCCATAACCGTTGTTATGGCATCGTTTGGCATGTTGAGTGCCTTATCCTTGATTTTAAAGGGGGCCGACAAAATCACGATTTCCGTTCCCCCTTCTAAATGGCCTCGTAACGCGCCTTTTGGATTATCTCCAGGAACGGTGGGATCGGTAAACGCGCCCGTGCTATCCACGACTAGTCGTGCGCCATGATCATACCAACCAATGTCTTTGGGGTTACGTGCCGTGCGTAAAAATTTCACTTTCACACCATCAATGGTCATCGTGCCATTAGCTTCATCCAAATTTTCTATCAGACGATTAGGCCCTTTAACGCCGTAAAGATAATTGCTCAGGCGACCATAACTACTATCCTTTTCGATAAAACTAGCAATATCTTCCAACCCTTTACCAGATTCTCTACCAAGATTGACCACGATTTCACTAAAAGCCTTACGGGAGATGTGATGCCATAAAGAGAGTTTACCGATACGGCCCATGCCATTTATTCCCAAAATGCCTAGTTCATCAGTGTTGCTATTTTCTGTAATCAATTGAGTTTTCCTCTTGAGGTTAAAGTTAAAATAAACAGAAAGGGCGAACACGCAAGGGCTGCCCCTACGCCAAATCTTGTAGGGGCTCTCCTTTAGTGTTCGCCCTCCCCAAATAAAATCCGTTATACATCATGAAAATTTTTGGAGACGGTACTCGTTAGACTTCAAACAATCTCTTTATTGAGCCTCTATTTGCTCAATCTGGTGATGGCCTTTTAAAATCAAACCAGTACGACCATCAATACTGATATCGTCACCAACGTTAATAATCGTGTTATTAAAAGTACAACGTCCTTCAGCTTCTGAAACAACCATTGCCTCACAGCCAACAACACAAGTCTTTTCTAAACGGATAGTCACAATAGAAGCATGGGAAGTCTGTCCGCCGCGTGCTGTCAGTAAACCTTCTGTTGCTGATATTTCACTAATATCTTCGGGTACGGTATCGGAACGAATTAATATGAGTGGCCTGTCTGGTTCTTGCTTGCGAAGTTGATCAATATTTTCCCGATTAAAAACGGCTTGACCACATAACGCGCCCCCATATACTCCCATGCCACGACCTAAACTAGATCGACTGAATGCTGGGGTTTGACTAAACATCGGCACGTTTTTCTGCTTTGCTGTCACCATGTCCCTGGTTTGTAAAAGATATAATGAATCTGCCGATGAACCTTCAAATGTGAACTCGATTTCCTGATTATTCCAGTGCTTATCGTAAATCAAATGACGAGATATTTTAAGCAAGGATTGATAAATTTCAGGAAAACAGACTTCCATACTTTGGGCCTTGGGCCGACCATCCAATTCACTCTGTTCTATAGAAATCGGTAGGGTAGAGATAATCCCACCAACGATATCTTCGCCTTGGTTTCCCGGCGTGTAATCTCCCCATAGCGTGACTCGACTCAAATTTCGACGCGGATAAGACGTAAAAACAACACCTGTGCCGGAATCTTGAGTGAGATTGCCGAATACCATAGCCTGAAGTAATACAGATGTCCCCCAAGCATCGGAAATATCCATTAACCGTCTAAATTCATTCGCCTTTTTATCATTCCACGAATCAAGGATATAGCCAATCGCATCTAATAATTGCATCAACGGATCTTCGGGAACATAAACGCCTTGCTCTTCCACAACGCGGCGATATGCAAAGGCGAGTTTTTTCATTTGTTCAGCGGTAAATTCATTTTTCTTGGTGATACCATAGTGCGCCTTTGCGTTGTGCATAAGGTTATGAAACGCTTCTCTGTCAATCCCAGAAGCCATCCCCCATGAGTGAATAAAACGCCGGTAAGTGTCCCATGCAAATCTGGCATTGCCTGTTTGCTTTGCTAAACCTTGCACAATCTCCGGGTTCATTCCTAAATTATGGATGGTGGACATCATGCCGGGCATTGAAATCAAGGCACCGCTACGCACCGAAAGTAATAACGGATTTTCTGTAGAACCAAATTGCTTACCCGTCTTTTTTTCAATAATGGCGAGTTGTTGATGCAGTTTTTCCACGTAGTCCCGCCAAGCCTGTGGATAACCACGTACTACTTTTTCATAGCGGAAAAATTCTGTCGTCAAGACAACACCAGGCGGAACGTTTACGCCATGCTTAACTAAATGCGTTAAATGAAATCCTTTATTACCCAAATGGATTGGATCGTTATTCAAAGGATTGGGTGCATGGAGTGAGCAAAACACTTTATCTGGATCGTAAAGCATAAGCAAATCCAATGCATTACCACGCAAGCGAGTCCCTTGATCGCTTAGAATTTGATAAGCGCGGGTAATATAGTTATCCATCGCTTGGAGTCCCGGTGTTTCTGCAATCAGATCACGCTCAAAGCTTTCAGAAATACGGCTTAAGCAGCCTGAAGGCGAACCATCAAGTTGTGGCCTATAGCGTGGTAACAAGGTACTCTTGTCTAACGATGGCACTATAACTGCCAAATTATCACGGTGATAATTCGTGTAATAGGTGTAGATGATCTCTTTGACTGCTTCCGACATGCTCCGAAACAGATCAATGTATTGCCGGTAACAAAATCCTTTCACTTCTAGCGAACGTTCCAACACATCAATCAAATGAATAAAACGCCTAGATGCAATACCACTAATTGCGAGTACGCGAAGAAACAATTTTAAAGCCTTTATCACCTTGTGAAGATTGCCCCTCGTGAGCAAGCCAGGATTGAGTTCTTCAATCAGCTTTTCTAAATGAACGTTGGCTAAGTTTTCCAAACGGAATGATAGGCTCAAGGCATCAAACTTACGTTCCCGGTAATAACCATAAACGGAAGGAATATCAGTTGTCACATGGCGTTTTTGCAAAATATCTTCAGACACGTCAAAGACTTCTGTACTTAAGATGATCTTTTGCAATTTCTCCATCGCGCTCAGGATGATTTCCAGAGAGTGAGCAGGATTACCGGGTTGTAATCCATCTAACACCGGCTGCATATCTGGTAGACCCCTCTTTTTAGCCGCGATCAATTGTTCTTCCAATTCTTGGAAACCCAGATTGTACTTGAGATTAAGCAGATGATACAGGCGTAACATTAGGAATACGCGCCGCTTCTCTTGTGCAGAGTAATCGCTGAATCCCTGAATAACCTGTTCTATTTCAGCAATTGGATATTGCAACAATTGTTCTTCACGGGTTATACCTTGTTTAGCAAACAGTGCTTTTGTGATGCTATGGACTGATTCAACATAAGGGCCTGTAGGATCAATTTGTGCCAACACTTCTGCTGGGATAAGATCAGCTATTTGTGCCTTATCCGCAGTACGCCAAAAGGCAAAAACCGCTCGCATGAAATCCATGATCCGGTTATTGCTTTCCACATGACATTGTTTACGCAGAAAGTGAACTAAATGATCTTGACGTTGGCTGATTTCGTCCAACTCGGTTGACACTTCACGTAATAAGCCTTCTGCACCGATGTCGTTGTAATAAACCGGTAATAATTTTGCGAATTGCTTGACCAAGTTATAGACGATGCCAATTTTGCTGTTTAGCAACAGCGTGACTTCTTTTTGGAATAAATCGGTGTCGCGGATACAGGTACCGGTTAATTTCAGGTTAATGATCAGAGCAGATAGTAAGGTGCAAAACCATTCTGGATTTAGCTTAATCAAGCTTAGCCAAACGCGGATATTTTTGATGTGTGTTGGATTATCAATGGGTTGCCAATCGCGTGTGAAACCGCTGACATGGGTGTATTGAAAACCAAAACGCACCGTTTGTGCTAAAAAGGCTTCAACCATGCGGCTATTATTACGTTTATAGATTTCAATGCCGAGCGTTTTTATCAATTGCAGGGCTGTTTCAGGGTATTTCTCGACATTACTTTTGAGCAGTTGAAATGTTTTGAGAAAGAAATCTTCGATTTCTTCGTAACTTTGACGACGCACCATTTGCACTAACGCGCGATTAATTTCTTTGAGGGTGCTCTCATGGAGCATTAAAAGTCCCTCAGTTTCCATAATGCGAAACAAATAGGTGAGTTTGAGATTTTCTCTGTTTTGCACCTCACCTGTTGATGTGGCTTTAAGCGCGTTTTGTTTGTTGAGTTCTTCCCCTATACGTTGATACGCTTTGACGATATCCATGTAAGAGGGTAAGTGGGCACTTTTCTCGAAAAAATCCTGTCCTTCTGCTTGACGTGTTTTCAATGCTTTTAAATCATTAAAATGCGTCTGGATAGTCTGATGAGAAATGGCATCAAGCGTGGGCATACCAGGGCGATAATAGCTTACGGGATCATTTTGGGTTAACCAATAACGATAAGTGCAATCAAGCAATTGAGAGATAAAATCACCTAATGCTTTCCAATCAATATTAACCTCATCAGAGGCTAAGTTGTTGTATTTGGTCAATAAATCATTTAAGGTGCGCCGCAAGGGATAATGAATGCGTAGCAATATCAGCTGTTTTTCATCAGACAATTTGGCTAATTCATTAAAAATAGCGGTTATTGTGGCACTATAATCCGACAATTGTGTTGGACTAAGTTGGTTAACCAGTCTATCTAAATAAGCACCAATCAGTTCAGCGGCTTCTTCGGGGGGCAGTTGTTTCCCTTCATCTTCCAAAGCCTCTAATAATATTGTGACAAACAAGTAAGCACAATGTGGGCCTTTCGGATGATTGATATAGCGGGAGGTATTTTTCAGCACAAAGCTGCGTAACTCTGGCAAAATCAAACGCCAATTTCGGTAGGGATGATGTAATTCATACAACAGCTTATTAAGTGTTTTGAGTATGCCCCCGTAAGCATTAACAGGCTCTCGCAAAACAAAAAAGCGAGGGTTAATTTGTACATCTTCAACCGCTGTCTCTAGGAGATTAGCCTTGAGTGCGGTGGATGATTCAAGCCCATAAGCAGTGGGCGGATTTTTTACTGGCATCATTCATTCCTTTTAGGCGTGTCGTTTTAGATATCAAAGGTAACAAATTTTCAAGCAAAAAATTAGCTTCGCTATACTACTTTTGTCTGAAAAACTTTTTAATGAGAATGGTGGGTTTAAAAATAGGTTAACCCACCCGAAAGAAAAGGATGGTGGGCTTTAAAAACACGTTTCGCGCCAAAAGTTTTGCGCGCAAAAGTTTTGCGTAAACCTTCGATCTGCGAAGCTAAATACAATTCCCTAAACTCATTTTAAAAATAAAAAATAAAAAAGGCTATTTTTCAACATTCGATGTTTTGCGCGTAAAAACTTGAACCTCGAATTGGAAATGTAGAATACCATATTGTTAACTTTGTCATAGCATAAAATTTTTTTATATTGTTATATCTCATATTCATCACACCCTTCATAGGCGTTTCGTATTTAAAAAATAAACAAACCAATATCTCAATTATTGTCAATAAATCAAATAGTTATCTTATGGCTCTGCTAATTTAAAGGGTACGACATTCCCAAATTGTCGGTAATTAAAAGATTTTTAAGATTGATTTTTATCAATTGTAAATAAGTTTTAACCCTATAAAAATTAAAGATTCTAATAACCCTCGAAGTACACTTTGTCATAGCAATTATTGAATACTCAATCTAATCTTCTTTTTAACGCACTGATTTATAAAGCTTTTTAGAATAACAGGTCAAAGTGTATTCATTTTCTTAAATAAAAAACAAACACTTAATTTTATAGCCCTATTTAGAGCAAAGTTTTGTTACCCCGTTTTTACTCAAATTTTTGCTCTTCAGCGTCAGCGTCATCAGCCGTCTAAAGCGTTTTATTCTTAATTTCAAAAAATGTTTGTTAATTTATTTTTGCTAACCTACTTATAGCGTTTCCCGATTTAATGAAGTACAAATATCAATCATAAAAATTAATCCTTAAAACGCTAAGGCCCTGAAAAACCCTTTTAGGGTTGTGCAAATCAATTTTGGTTTGAAAATCGCGCCTTCGCAAAATCAATTTGAAACGAAAATCGGGCCTTTGCAAATAAATTTGTAACAGTAAAAACTATATCCCAATCGTGAAAAAAGCGATTAGAGCCAAAATAACCAATGTGCCATAAGCAGAAATCGCAACTGTACCGCCTACCGCAGCCGTTTTTGCGACACTGATTTTCTTTTTCTCCACTTTCACAATATCCTTAAAAGGAATGGTTTCATGAGTTCCAATGATAGCCACTTCTGAAATCTCAACCACTTTAAATGTGATAACCGTCTCGTCTGTTGTGTAGACTTTGATAGTTTCCCCGATTTTAAAATTTTACGCAAAAGTTTTTGCGCGCAAAAACTTTTGCGTAAAATGCTGTTTAACTTCCAAAGGTATGGGTTCGATTGGGCGCATTGCAGTACACGCGCTCAACATTATTACGACAATTAAAAAACCACAAAGACGATGGAAAGGTTTGATGTGCATAATTTATTCTCCTGATGGGTGCTAAGATCCCAAAATCCAAACAAATATTCCAACAACCCCAGTCACGACAAGATAAGTCATGCCAATTCCAGCACCAATGCTCTTGACAACACCTACTTTTTTCTTTTCCAATTTCTGAATCTCAGAAAAAGGAATCTGCTGGCGTTTGCCTACAATACTGTCTTCAGTGATATCAATGAGTTCAAATTCATAAATGGTATCATTCACCGTGTGAACCGTGATAATCTCACCGATGACAAAGTGCTTTTGCACCGCTGTCGGTGTTGCCTCAATGGTTTGCATAGACGTGCAAGCCGTGAGCGAAGCAAGCAACATGATTACTAAGCAATATCTCAATTTTAACAAGGTTTTTAGCCCTCCGTTTTTTTAGCAATCGTTTTAATTTTTTAATTAAGTACACATAAATATTTTTTGATTATAACTTTTTTTTGTTGGCGTTCAAACTTATTTTTGTTACTAATTAACTTTAGTGCTATTTTGTTCCAGATTTATTTTGCTTGCAGCGCGATTGATTTTCGTTCCAAGTATGCCAAAATTCATTTTTTTTTACGCCTGTTATATTTAAATATGGGCATGGCAAGTCATCTGTATGCCCAATAAACGGCGCATACTTACGGCCCCATTCAAAAGGGTGAAATGCTTTGGAACATTGCAGCTAAAGTGAGCCCCCCTTTTGTTAGTCTGCATCAAGCCTTCTTGGCTTTGCATAAAGCTAATCCTCAAGTGAGACACTACGCATACTGTCATTGTCGAAAATGCAATCCCTGAGTCGGGCTTACGCGATTAAAGAATTTAATCGACAAACTGAACAGTGGTAAGCTCGCCGCGACGGCCCAATTGTTTGCCCCCAGATTGCTGAAAACCCTAAGGTTTGGCTTGAAAAAAAACGTGATCATCGAGTATTAGTAACTGATGTTACGCACCCAGATTCTTTTTTTGATAAAAAACGGGCCCAAAAGTTAATCTGCCAGTAGAGACGCTTTGCGGCGCAAATCTACATCGCTGATTTTAAATAACTTATTTCTTAATCCCGACGGTTTCAAATAATGACGCGGTTTTTTACCAAACAGAACAAAACCGGCAATTGTGCAATAAATATTATTCTCCACTTGAGTCAAAAAATCCAAACTGAGAAGCCTTGCCTTCCATTCAAATGGGGTTTGTGGCACTTCCGGGTAGTTTATATAATTAGCATGAATAAAAATTCAACAAATACAGTAACCATTTCAACGCATACGACAATTGTTTTAGAAACATTGGGAGCAATGATAAAAGCGGCACGTATAGAACGCCATGAATCACAGGCTGATTTAGCTGAACGTGTTGGTGTTAGCCGCTATACGATAAGCCTTTTAGAAAAAGGAAACCCCAATGTGGCTATCGGTACCGTATTTGAAGCGGCAACTATTGTCGGTATTCCTTTGATGGGGGACGATCCGCGCCAACTGGCTACGCTTTCTCAATCTATTGCTAAGTTAGTGCAAATATTGCCTTCAAAGGGATTTAGCAAAAAGGTGGAACTTGACGATGATTTCTAACACATCACAAGCTTTTGTTTGGATATGGTTGCCAGGGCATCTTGATCCCGTTGTTGCGGGTAAAATAAGTTTCATTGCAGGCAAATACCATTTTGTTTATGGTCGTATTTACCTAGAACGTGAGCATTCAATTCCTCTCTCGCCAATAGAATTACCCTTGCAACGTGGAACCTTTGATCCTGAAGGGATTAATGAAATTCATTCCTGTCTTAGAGATGCTGCGCCTGATGCTTGGGGACGGCGCGTGATAGGTTATAGTAATCCTATTTGATTTGTGGAAAGGCTTGATATAAAATTTTACAAGAAATTATTTGAGTTAGATAAACTTAAAAAAACAGGAAAAATAATGTTAACTTTAGAAGAAATTATAGCCAATTCCAAGGACACCTTCGATATCAAAAGGGCTTTGGCTGTTAAAATGATTATTCAAGGTGTTTCAGTCAAGGATATAGAAGATATTTTGCAAGTGAGTGATTCCTTTATTAGCAAATGGAAAGTAATTTATGCTGAAGAAGGATCAGAAGGCCTGTTGTTGAAATACCACGGGAAAAAAAGCTATTTGGATGAAGAATATAGAAAAGAAGTCCAGCAAATTTCTGGAAACGAAAAAGACTTTTAGTGTAGAAGAGTTAAGAGATCATTTGGAAGAACAATATCAGGTTATTTATAAATCGAAACAATCCTACTTTTATTTTTTGGCAACCCCAGGTTGCCACCTGGGGCTATGATCTCGCTACGCTCGTTACTGCGTTTCATATTCAACCCCTACGGGGCCTTAGCGTTTTAAGATTTTTATCGATTTGCCTTTATACGTCATCCTTGTGCGAAACTAAAAGCTAAAAGTTTAAATTGTGCCCGCGTGCAGTATAGCAACAAAATTCAAAGTACTCGCTTTTCAAAGACTTAAAGAAAACTGATAGGGGGCTGAGGGTGGGTAGTCTTGATATTGGAGCGATCTTGCATTAGGTGAAACCTAAGAAAGCTTATTTTAACCGAAACTCACGCACTTGTTGAATAACAGGAACCGTTTCTGGCCTGATGCCGCGCCATTGATAAAACGATTCTGCCGCTTGTTCGACTAACATCCCTAAACCGTCATAAGCACCTGCGGCCCCTTTTTCTTGAGCCCATTGTACAAAAAGGGTGGCCGCATACATCATGTCATAACACCAACCGTTTTTGGCTAATAAACCTTCTGGTAAAGGGGGTAATTGGCCTTGTAAACTGGCTGAAGTGCCGTTAATAATCAAATCATAAGTTTGGCTTGCTAAAGTCTCATAAGCACAGGCTGTGACAGTGCCTAATGATGCAAATAAGGTGGCTAAGGTTTCGGCCTTTGACACGGTGCGGTTCGCAATCACACATTCAACAGGGGCCGCATCAAGTATAGGCCCTAGCACGCCTCGCACAGCGCCACCGGCTCCGAGTATCAATACGCGCTGTCCGGCAATTTCATAACCTTGATTTTGGGTTAAATCACGCACTAAGCCAACACCATCTGTATTATCACCGATTATGCGGTTTTGTTGATCAAACCATAAGGTATTAACGGCCCCAGCACGCTCGGCCCGTTCAGTACAGTGTTCAGCGAGTGCATAAGCGTCTTGTTTAAAGGGCACGGTGATATTTAAACCTTTACCCCCAGCCGCGCAAAAGGCTTGTACCGCTTGTGCAAATTCACCGGTTTGTGTGCCAACCAAAATCGCATCATATTGCAAAGTTTGCCCCGTTTGTTGTGCAAAGGCAGAGTGAATGAAAGGAGATTGACTGTGAGCAATGGGATTGCCCATTACCGCATAATGGTCAATTTGAGCAGTTTGGTGGTTAGTGATCATTTTTTTTATTGATATGACAAGTGCAAAATTTATTTTGCTGCGATTGGAGTGCAAAATTTATTTTGCATGACAAACTAAAATCTGAACAAAAAAAAAGGGTTAGCATTTCATGCTAACCCTTTATATATTAATGCTTTGTTCATTTATTCAAAATCCCTCGATTTTATCTAAAAAATCAGATTGAAATTGAAATGATTGGAGATTTAAATCAGCGCAGATCATGACAAATCAGCGTTCTATCAGAATCTTTGGGCGATACTGGATTTGAACCAGTGACCCCTGCCGTGTGAAAGCAGTGCTCTACCCTGAGCTAATCGCCCTAGTTGAGAAGCGACGCATTCTAAATTATCTTGATTGCTAAGTCAAATTTTTTTCTTTGCCTAAGCACTGCTATAATGGATGGTTTCGTTTTGTCGTTAATGCTTAATGGTTAATGGTTAGGAATGGTGGGCAACAAAAAGACGTTACCCACCCTACAATAAGCTTTGTCGTTAATGGTTAATGGTTAATGGTTAGGAATGGTGGGCAACAAAAAGACGTTACCCACCCTACAATAAGCTTTGTCGTTAATGCTTAATTATAAAAACCAATAGAACGCTGATTGCACTGATTCTCATTGATAACTGATAATTGAAAACTGATGAAAGATATTAATATGACAATTCGTACTCGTTTTGCACCTAGCCCTACGGGGTTTTTGCATATCGGCGGGGTTCGCACGGCCTTATTTTCATGGTTATATGCTCGTAAACATGGGGGACAATTTATCTTACGCATTGAAGATACTGATCGTGTGCGTTCGACTGAGGCCTCCATTAATGCGATTATTAATGGCATGGAATGGCTTGGTTTACAGCCTGATGAGGGGCCGTTTTATCAAACACAACGCTTTGACCGTTATCAGCAAGCCATTGATCAATTATTGGCCGACGGTAAAGCCTATTATTGTTATTGTTCTAAAGAACGTTTGGAAACGCTACGCGCTGAGCAAATGCTCTGTAAACACAAACCGCGTTATGATGGCCATTGTCGTCATCTCACAACCCCGCCCCCTCTGACTAAGGTTAAACCTGTCGTGCGCTTTAAAAATGCCGATTTGGGAGAAATTGTCGTCAGAGATTTAGTCAAGGGTACGGTGATATTTAATAATAGTGAATTGGATGATTTGATTATCGCACGTTCTGATGGGACACCAACTTATAATTTCACTGTCGTCGTGGATGATTGGGATATGCAGATTACCCATGTGATTCGTGGGGATGACCATTTGAATAATACGCCACGTCAAATCAATATTTTAGAAGCATTAGGCGCGAAAGTGCCGCAATATGCTCATGTGCCCATGATTTTAGGGCGAGATGGGCAACGCTTGTCTAAGCGACATGGTGCTGTCAATGTGATGAATTACAAACAAGGCGGCTTTTTGCAAGATGCTTTGCTAAATTACTTAGTGCGATTGGGCTGGTCGTATGGCGATCAGGAAATTTTTTCTCGGCAAGAGATGATAGATTTATTTGAAATCAGCGCCGTACATGGCTCACCAGCCGCCTTTAATAATGACAAATTGGTGTGGTTAAACCAACATTATATCAAAACGGGTAGCCCTGAAAAGTTGGCAATATATTTGCAGTTTCAATGTGACCAGTTAGGCATAGAGACCTTGCATGGCCCGCCCTTGACAGAAATTGTCAAAGCTCAGGCTGAGCGGGCCAAAAATTTCAAAGAAATGGCACAAAATAGTCGGTTTTTCTTTGGAGAAACGGTTGTACTTGACGAGAAAGCGGCACAAAAACACTTGCAATTTGCCATCAAAAAACCGCTGACCGATTTGTGTGATCGATTGGCAGAATTGGTCGATTGGAATGCAGAGGCGATTCATGCTGCGATTCATGCTGTGGCACAACAGCATGAACTCAAGCTCGGAAAAATTGCACAACCGTTGCGGGTAGCTGTTACTGGTAGGACAGTATCCCCTCCGATTGATGTCACGGCTTATTTGATAGGCCAAAGACGCACTGTGGAACGTATCAAACAGGCTTTGACACTGATAGGGGACACTGAGATGTAACCCAACATTCGTGGAAGCTAGAGCTATGTCACTGACACGTAAAGATGTACATGTTGAAATCACCCTGATTAAAGGCGACGATGATCTGACAGGAACGATGCTTATTGATCGCGATTCCCGACTTTCAGATGCCTTGAATAATTCAAGGAAACATTTTATTGTGTTGTCGGATTACAACGGCATTCACCACATCCTGAATAAACGACATATCGTCAAGGCTGTGGAAATTGAAAGTCTTGAACTCGAACCCAATAAAACAGAATAAATAATTGTTGTAGGGGCAATCCCTTGTGGTTGCCCTTAACAAACCATAAAAGAATGTGGTTTACTAAAAATAGGCCACTCTTATTTAAAAACGCCAAAACCACAAAAATCGGCTCTGGTTATGTCTTAAGGGTAAGCTCCCCAGGTCACAAAAATGACTTGTGACTTTTGTAATAGATACCGATTTTGAAGATAATCGGAAAGATTTGTTATATTAAGTTTAAGATTTTACCAGTATAACATTTTAATACTGAACCACATATCTCGCCACTTGAACTATTATCCCTTGATAAAAAATGGCCATTTAGAATAACAAAATGGCCATTTTTTATCAAGAGTTTTTCTTTCTTAAATATTATGATTTATTTGTAACAGAGTTTTTAATAGCGCTTTTTGGTATATTATGTGGTTTTTGTGGTTTTGGTCTAATAAATGAACTGTTCTTCCTCGATAGAAAGCGAATCAATGATCATTGATTGATAATTGGATCAGTGTTCATTGTTCATTGATAATTGTTTGATAGACCATGACAACAACCGATTCTAAAAAAGAAACCACCAATAAACGGATTACTAAAACTGATCTGAATCAATTGGCCCAATCTCGTTATGGTGAAGACGTTTACTGTGAACACGTTCGTTCTGGCAAACGTGGCTGGTATCTTCACCAAGGCACTTCGAAAAACTTTATTGGTGTAAATGCAAATGAAGCATTTCAGTATTTACAAACGCAAGAACAGGTGATGCCTGTATCTGATGCGTCTGCCACCGTGGCAACCCCAACAGATTCTCCCAAAACCTCAGAAGAAACCGTAGTCACACCAGCGCCTGTTATAGAGGCAGCGCCAGTGATGCCTGAAGTGCCCGTTACCGAAGACACAGAATCATCTGCCCCCTCTGAACCTGTCACACAGGAAACAGAAGGCACGCCTGAGGCATCGGCCCCATCTGAACAAGCCCCTGTCACACAGGAAACAGAAGGCACGCCTGAGGCATCGGCCCCATCTGAACAAGCCCCTGTCACACAGGAAACAAAAAGCACACCTGAGGTATCGGCCCCATCTGAACAAACTCCTGTCACACCGGAAGCAAAAGGCACGCCTGAGACATCGGCCCCATCTGAACCTGTCAGACAGGAAGCAGAAGGCACAACAGTTGATGAAGAGGCTAAACAAAAAGTGCCTCTATCGCCAGAAGAACTGCTAGAACTCTTGTTTGAAAAATTTCCGCAAACGTTTTTCAGAGAACCAGAAAAAACTCGCCCGATTCAGAAATACATTCACAAAAAGATCCGTAAAGGCCTCAACAATGAATACACTAAAGGGGAAATATCAGAAGCCTTGATACTGTACACCCAAACCATTGATTACTGTAAACAATTAATGAAGGGTGGAGCACGGATAGATTTACAAGGGAAACCTTGCGGAGAGGTATCTGTCGAACATCAAGAAGATGCTAAAGCGAGATTCGCAGGGGAAACAGACATGCGGTTTCAGAAGCAACATAGGCCGAAAATCCAAAAACTGCCCTTACCGCCTCCACAACTTGATGAACTGGTTACGGGTAAAATGGAAGTTTGCCTTAAAATCCATGAATTGCCCGCTGATTCTAAAACGACTCGAAACGGTTGGGAGAATTTCTTATTGAAACTGAGCGCCATGCCGTCAAGACAACGGTTCGCCCTAAAACGTGGAAAAAACTGCAAAATGCCGGCAAAGAATATTCACATTGGATAGCCAACATCAGAGGGCAAATGGGCCCCCGATCAAAAAAGGGCTTTGAATTATTAGCGCCAGCGATTCAAATTTTTGAAACCAAACCCAAAGAAAAAAATCCAGAAGAAAATCCAGAAGACGCTGCAACAGAACCGTCATCAACAGAAAGCGAATAGCCAAGTCCGTAGAGACGCATTGCCATGCGTCTCTGGTTTTGTTTCAAAATAATTGCACTCCTCGTTATACAATAAGCCGAAATTGATAGGACTTGCAAAACACGTCTCCACCGTTCACGATGTGGTTTTGTTCCAAAGAGACGCATGCAATGCGTCTCTACACGAAAAAATTCACTTTTTCATTATTCCCCAGCCAAAATTCATGGCACTGGGGTAGTTGAATGGGATTGCTTCCATTCCTTCAAGTGTGCGCTTCATTTAAGGATTGAATTCTGAACAACTCACCTAAAGAAAGTCCCTTCTTCAGAAAACCTATAACAACAGCAGGTACTTGTTTGATACTGAAATGAACTCTCACAAAGTTATGTAGTATCCAATAAGCATCCAATCGTGTTTGTTCGTTCCTTTTGCCTTTACAATAGGTATTAGTTTTTCGGCGGAAACAAGCCACGCCTCAAAGTAAAGAGCTATTAAATGCCTCTACATGATTAGCATGAATCTCGCAATGAATTAGATTCTGTTTGGTATCGGGATGTTCTTTCTGGGGGGCTTGATATTTTGGGAGTGAACGCCCAACTTGGTGATATTGCGAGCCCTTATTCTTAATTCGTAAATTCTTTATAAGGATTTATTAATATCGTTTAATTGAAAATTTTTGAAATAGTGAACAATAGCACTCCTGATGATGATTCCTTGTTGTTGCTTTTTTTCAACATGTGTTGCGTAATAAATACGCAACACGCCTAAAAATGTGGGATGGGGATCGCTGTCTCTGGGTTTATATTGAGTTTATTGCACCCTCAATAGCCTACCTTTATGCCTAATTAATGATTAACCAATGTGATCTTTTTGTCTGCCAAGTTTGAACGGTGGGATAAATCATTGCTAATCGGATTTTCACATGTTTTCACGTAAACGGCATACAGGAAATAGTCGCCACCCATACCTTCTGGTACTTCAAAATCAAATACGTCATGGTGGGTTTCTGTATGATCTATACCTGTTTTATACGGTTGTTGTTTAGGATGCCAAGGCATCAACGGGTTATCTGTTCTAAACAATAATTCGCCACTGGGTAATTGCACGGCTATCCAGAGATCAACATGTTCTGTTTGAGATCGGGGAAGGGTTTCAATTAATGCTATGACTACGGTTTCACCCACTTCATAAGTGTCTTGCAGGTTTTCAAAAGCGATTTGGGCAAAGTGGCCCGTTTCATTGGGGTTATCATGAGTCACGGGTGCTTTGATTATCACGGTTTCTTGATGACTTGTCGTGATGCCATCGGTGTCTGTCACACTCAAGGTGATGTCATAATGGCCTGAATCAGTGAATGTGAGCGATTGAGTTTGCCCCCACCAACGCAAATCCCCTATCACGGGTTGGAATGATTGCGTTAGCCAAATCATAACCACTCCCGCTAAAGCTGTGTTCCCATTGCCAATGCCCACCGCTATCCAGCTTGAGCAACCAAACATCAGGATCACTTTTTGTAAAACTCTGATTCGTCACCGCAAACCCACCATCAGGCATTTGGATGATTGAATCAGCACGGCCCCAAGTTTTGCCATCAAAAGTTTTCTCCCACTCAACCGTGATGCCAGTGTTAGCCAACACAGGGGAGTATGGTAATAGGCCTAACCACAGGGCCAGTAATGAAAAAATGAGCCGTGAGTTTGAAACAGTTCGCGTCATAGAAATGAACTCATAAGAAGAGTGGCTTAGAATCGGGCGAATCTGCTGGTTCGTCATTTTGAAATTCTAAATTTCTGAACTCCTAAACATCTGAACCCCTGAATTTCTAAAATACTGTCAACTACGAAGAAGGGTGCCCCTTTCGGGCACCCTTCAGTCATTATATTTATTGGTGGGCAACAATCTTTACCCACCCGACATAAATAATGGTGGGCAACAAAAACACGTTACCCACCCTACATTGATCTATTGGGCCGGCAACAAAAATACGTTACCGGCCCCTACATTGATCTATTGGGGGCCGGCAACAAAAACACGTTACCCACCCTACATTTAAGATGGTGGGCTACTAATTGTTTTTGCTTAATAAAATATTAAACTGATTTTTAATCAGGCTATTTCAATAAAAGCTTATAAATCAGTATATTAGAAAACAACTTGACGAACGAGTAAAATCCATTCTAACCAATTCCTTCAGTTCAATCTCTTCAATCCCTTCTTATATCCAATCTTTGTGTTGCTTTTTGACTGCCTTTAACCTCATCAATCACTTACTTTTAATCCGTTATCTCATTAATTATTAGTCATTTCTTCATTTCTAATTTACAATTTATACCATTTTCAATTTTTGGATAATATTAGCAATGACTAATAATGATTTGATTTTAATTGATGGTTCTAACTATTTCTATCGCGCTTTTCATGCAATCTCTTCTTTGAGAAATTCTAAAGGCATGCCTACTGGCGCAGTGTATGGCATGATGACTATGCTTAAATCGTTGTTGGCTGAGTATCAGCCTCAATATGCGGCGGTGATGTTTGATGTTAAAGGAAAAAACTTTCGCCATGAGTTATATCCTGACTATAAAGCGAATCGTCAGCCTATGCCGGAGGAGTTATTTGTGCAAATTTCGCATACGCATCAGATGGTGCAAGCTTTGGGCTTTCCTTTATTGATGGTAGAAGGGGTTGAAGCGGATGATGTGATTGGTACTTTGGCTAAACAGGCAGAAGCTGCCGGTATGCGAACCTTGATTTTTAGCGGTGATAAAGATTTTGCACAATTAGTTAATCAGTCTATTACCCTGATCAATACGATGAAAAATCAGCGTTTAGATGTGCAAGGGGTGATCAAGAAATTTGGTATACCCCCGAAGTTAATTGTGGATTATCTGAGTTTGGTTGGTGATCAGGCTGATAATGTGCCAGGGGTTCAAAAAGTGGGCCCTAAAACGGCTGTGAAATGGCTTAAAAATTATGACAGTTTAGATGGGGTGATCAAAAATGTTTGGAAATTCACAGGTAAAGTGGGTGCAAATTTACAGGAGGCTTTGCCGAATTTTTCGCTGACACGGCAGTTGTTGGCGATTAAATGTGATGTGCCTTTGTTATATACGCCACAGCAATTAACCCTTAATCCGCAAGATGTCAATCAGTTACGTCAACTTTATATTGAATTAGAGTTTAAAACGGAGTTAGCGGCGTTGCCGCGTGATTTGTTCACGCCTTCAGCGTTTGTGGATTCTGTTGAACACGCTAATGGAAAAGTGGATAAAAAACAGTATCATACGGTGATGACGCAATCCGATTTTGATCTGTGGTTAAATCGCTTGTCTGAAGCTGAACTTTTTGCTTTTGATACTGAAACAACCAGCTTAGATTATTTGCAAGCTGAAATTGTTGGGGTTTCGTTTGCGGTGCAGTCGGGAGAGGCAGCTTATGTACCATTGGCTCATGATTATTTGGGGGTGCCTGAACAATTGTCGCGTGATCACGTTTTAGCGGCGCTTAAACCTTTATTAGAAAATCCTGATAAACAGATTTGTGGGCACAATCTGAAATATGATGCACATGTTTTGGCTAATCACGGCATTGAGTTGCAAGGCATCGCTTTTGATACGATGTTAGAATCTTATGTGCTGGATAGCACGGCGACGCGACATGATATGGATTCATTGGCATTGCAATATCTGGGTTTACAAACCATTACTTTTAAAGAGATTGCGGGTACAGGTAAAAAACAATTGACTTTTAATCAAGTTGATTTGGAACAGGCAGCGCCGTATGCGTGCGAAGATGCTGATGTGACGTTGCAATTGCATGAAAAATGTTATCCTCAAGTACAAGCCCTCCCTGGGGGTGATCGGATTTTCACTGAGATCGAAATGCCCTTGATTCCCGTGTTAATGCGTATGGAACGCAATGGCGTAACCCTTGATGCAGCGCAATTACATGAACAAAGTGTGGCATTGCAAAAAAGCTTGCACGCTCTTGAACAAGAAGCCTATAGCCTTGTTGGCTATGAATTTAATCTCAATTCGCCTAAACAGTTACAAACCATTTTGTTTGATGAACTTCAATTGCCGGTTTTGAAAAAAACGCCTAAAAAAGAACCTTCGACGGCTGTTGAGGTTTTGGAAGAATTGGCGCTTGATTATCCTTTACCTCGGTTGATTTTAGAATACCGCAGTTTGAGCAAGTTAAAATCGACTTATACTGATGCGTTGCCTCAAGAAATCAATCCGAAGACGGGGCGCGTGCATACTTCCTATCAACAAGCGGTTACCGCCACAGGGCGTTTATCGTCAACTAATCCGAATCTCCAAAATATTCCGATTCGTAGCGAGGCGGGGCGGCGTATTCGGCAGGCGTTTATTGTGCCGAAAGGGTTTCGTTTATTATCGGCCGATTATTCGCAAATTGAATTGCGTATCATGGCGCATTTGTCTGAAGATGAAAAATTATTGTCGGCCTTTGCGGCTGGGGAAGATATTCATAAAATGATTGCGGCTGAAGTGTTTGAGGTGCCGCTGGATGAGGTAACTTCAGAACAACGTCGTAGTGCTAAGGCCGTTAATTTTGGGTTGATTTATGGTATGCAAGCCTTTGGTTTAGCAAAGCAATTAGGTATTAAACGCACTCAGGCACAAAGTTATATTGAGACTTATTTTGCGCGTTATCCGGGTGTCAAAACGTATATGGCAGAAACGCGGGAATTAGCCAAAAAACAGGGTTATGTGGAAACGGTATTTGGGCGACGTTTGTCGATTCCTGAAATTAATTCGTCGAATCATCAGCGGCGGCAATATGCGGAACGCACTGCGATTAACGCGCCGATGCAGGGCACAGCGGCTGATTTGATCAAAATAGCGATGGTAAAAGTGGATGAATGGATTAGTGGTAGCGGTTTAGAAGTGAAAATGCTGATGCAAGTGCATGATGAATTGGTTTTTGAAATGGCTGAAGGGTGTGTCGAAGAGGCTCAGGTGGCGATTGTTGACGCGATGACGCAGGTTGCACAGTTACGTGTGCCCTTGTTGGTTGATGTCGGTGTGGGTAAGAATTGGGATGAGGCGCATTAAATAACTACAAGGATTGGGTATAAGAAAGGATAAATCCTGGGCATTTGATGAACTCATCAGTCTCAACCTGATTTATTTGTCTTTATAATAAACAATCCTTGTCGTTATAGGTTTTAATCCTTTCTTATACCAAATCCTTGTAAGTACTGAACCATAAATTTTCAGGTATTTTAATAGAAGCAACCAGAAGAGGGGCAACCACAAGGGATTGCCCCTACATGGTAGCGCGTAGGGGCAATCCCTTGTGGTTGCCCTTTGCGATAAAATACCTGTTTATTTGTGCTTCAGTACTTAGTTATAGGTTTTAATCCTTTCTTATACCCAATCCTTTTCCGTTATAGGTTTTAATCCTTTCTTATACCCAATCCTTTTCCGTTATAGGTTTTATTATGAAAAACATCATCAAATATCTCATCATACTGTTTATCTATTTTAGTTTGTTAGGCTATGCCAATGCAGCCCCAAAAATTCAATTAAAAGTCGGTTATTTGCCCATTCTTGATCATCTCACCCTATTGGTTTCACATCATCAGGATAGATGCACATTTGAACAAATTAAAATTCAACCTAAACTCTTTAAAGCTTGGCGCGAAATGGTAGGTGCCCTCAAAGCCGGTGTCATTGATGCCGCCTTTATATTATCCCCATTAGCAATGGATTTATTTAACCAAGGCCTTGATATTAAAACCATTTTATTAGCACACCGCGATGGTTCAGCCATTACCATTAAAACGGGCTTGCCTATTCATTCCGCAGCGGATTTAAAAGGAAAAGCGATAGCCATTCCTGATCGAAAATCGACGCATACAGCTTTACTCAATCACTACTTGATGAATAGCGGTATTTCTCTCAAAGATGTGACGGCAAAAGTGATTGCACCAGCTAATATGATCAAGGCTATGCGCTTAGGCAGAATTGAAGCCTTCATTGTAGCCGAACCTTTCGGCTCGAAAGCACAACATGATGGTATTGGCAAGATTCTAATCCTCACCAAAGATATCATTAATCATCATGTTGAATGTATAGTTGTGGTTAATCAAAAGGTTATCAAAAACCACAGCGATGCTCTTCAAGAATGGGTTGATAGTCTAATTAGGGCCGGAAAATGGATTGATAAAGATAAACAGGAAAATGGTTCTAAACAGGTAGCCAGAATCACTTCAAAAACCTATTATCCACATTCAGAAGCGACGGTTATTAGAGGATTACAAAATCCTTCTCATCGTATATCCTTCTCTGATCTCAATCCAAAACGAGCAGATTTCCAAAAGATTATGGCGATTTCTATACAGGCTGGGCTTATTAACAAGGTTAATCTTGAGGGCTTTATTGATGATAGCTTTTATCAAAATTCCTCTGAGAAATAATGACGCATTTTCAACAGGGCGAACACATAGGTTCGCCCCTACATGGCGTTCGTAGGGGCGAACCTACGTGTTCGCCCTCTACGTGTTCGCCCTCTACGTGTTCGCCCTCTACGTGTTCGCCCTCTACGTGTTCGCCCTCTACGTGTTCGCCCTCTACGTGTTCGCCCTCTAC
>Ga0164315_10000656_pt1 | contig 24634 bp, 17 predicted proteins | sample GuaBasSedimGuay6_FD_113737 | JGI IMG/M metagenome (GOLD analysis project Ga0164315, IMG submission 113737) | Subseafloor sediment microbial communities from Guaymas Basin, Gulf of California, Mexico - Guay6, Core 4569-2, 0-3 cm | ecosystem: Environmental > Aquatic > Marine > Hydrothermal vents... | reverse complement strand
GGCCTAAGCTCCGCGGGCATTTCAAAGGAGTATAGATCCGTATCCGTTCCTTCTCCCCGGTCGGAGGCGAAATAGGCCCGGTCACCCCTGGCATTCAGGCTCAGACCAATATCATCGTCATGGGTATTGATGGGGTATCCCAGGTTTTCAGGGATTGTCCATCCCGAATCCCGGATTAATCTTGTGAGAAAGAGGTCACCCTGACCCATGCCCGGCCAACCTGTGGATGAAAAGTACAGGCTCTGCTGATCGGGATGAATAAACGGACTCTGCTCCAAGTCCGGTGTATTTACCGAATCGCCAAGGTTTACAGGGTCACTCCAGCTATCTTGGGTTCTTTCAGACATCCAGATATCATATGATCCCAATCCTCCCGGCCTGTTGGAGGTGAAATATAGGGTCCGTCCATCTGCCGAAATACTCGGATGCTTTTCACTGTAGCGGCTGTTTATGGGACTACCTGCATTTTTTGGACTGCTCCACTTATCTCCTTCCCAGGTGGAATAGTAGAGGTCGCACATCCCCTGTCCGCTCCGGCGGTTGCAGGCGGTGAACCAGAGGGTTCTACCATCCGCTGTCAGGGACTGGGCCCCCTCATTATCGGAAGTATTTAAAGGTACACCAGCATTCTTACGAGGCTCCCATCCACTCTCGCCCTGGGTGGAGTAGAAAAAGTCCTCATGCAGCTTCAGTGGCTCCTCTCCTGTTTGATTTGGCAAGGGTAGCATCACCGTAAACATCAGCATCTGCTCATCCACCGAAAGGGCAGGCCAGTACTCGCTGTATTCTGAGTTCACTTCAGGTCCCAGGTTTTCCGGCTTAAAGGGAACAGGATTCTTCATGGCTTCCAGTGCAAAAAGGCAGCTCTCCCGAATGGATGCTCCTTTACTTTTGCTTTTCACCTTTTCGGGTGGAAAGGCAAGATACTGCTCTGCCAGCTCCAGCGCACCCGCATAATCACCAGACATAAGTTTCAGTCCGGCAAGCAATCTGTATCCTTCAGGATTTCCCTCGGGATCAATCTCCAGTGTCTGGGCATAATAGCTAATGGCCTCCTCCATTCGTCCCTGTTCATAGCAAAGCTGAGCTAGCATCTGGTAGGCTTCAATAAACTGGTCGTCCGCTTTTATGGCCTTCAGGAGGGATTCCTCCACACAAACATAGTCCAGCTCATTTAAACAGCTGCGTGCTTCTTTGAAGCGCTTAATTGCCTTTTTTGAATCAGAGCTATAGTATTGTCCAAAGAGCCCTGGTGTAAGGGCAAGCAAAAGAATCAATCCTATGGCTTTTCTGAGATTCATCTATGGGATATGCATGTATTTGTGCGACTGCAGGGAGATCATCCAGCGTGGATTCTGCTTTGAGAAATCAATAATCAGGGGAAGGATTTGCTCCCTCTTGCTCCATTCGGGCTGCAAGTAGAGCTTACAGTTTTCGCTCACTTTTAATGCATTTTCCAGAGCCCAGGCTATATCCTCCTCCCCGGATATAATCACCTTTAATTCATGCGCCTCAGGGAAAATACTGTCAAGGGGTGGAGCATTCTTCTTGGGAGAGAGACATATCCAGTCCCAGCTACCACTGAGTGCATAAGCTCCACTGGTTTCCAGGAAGGTTTCGATGCCTTGCTCTTTCAGCATGCCGGTAAGGTAATCCATATTGACCATTAAGGGCTCCCCTCCTGTTACCACCACAGCGGCTGCCGGGTATTCCATCACATGAGAGATAATCTGCTCTGCGGGTACCACCGGGTGAAGCTCAGGGTTCCAGGAGAATTTGGTATCGCACCAGCTGCATCCTACATCGCAGCCTCCTACACGGATAAAATAGGCTGCTTTCCCCGTATGAAAACCTTCTCCCTGGATGGTGTAGAACTCCTCCACCAGTGGAATTTTCCTGCCACCTTCAAATATCTTTTGATCGAAATTCATCTCTTATCTTCCCCTGTTAAGCTGCAAAGGTAATGAACAAATTTTATTACTTTGTAATGCTAAAATCGTACCATGAATCCAATTAACACAGCACTCTGCTCCTATGGAATGTCAGGACTCGTCTTTCACGGTCCGCTCCTCGAAGCACATCCGGGATATAAAGTATCTAAGATCCTGGAAAGAACCAAGCACGAATCCAAAGATAAACATCCCGGATCGCAAGTGGTCAGGAATTTTGATGCTATAATCGATGATCCAGACATTGAGCTGGTGGTGGTCAACACCCCCGATCATCTGCACGTGGATATGGCCACCCGGGCCATGGAGGCCGGTAAGCATGTGGTGGTGGAAAAGCCCTTTACGCTACTTACAAGTGAAGCAGATCAACTAATTGAGATCGCTGAAAAACACGGTGTTATACTAAGTGTATATCATAACAGGCGCTGGGATGGTGTGTATCGCACCGTAAAAGAAGTACTGGCTTCAGGCAAACTGGGTCGTATGGTTGATTTTGAGGTTCATTTCGACCGCTTTCGAAACTACATCAAAGCATCGTGGAAGGATCAAGCCAATGGTACCGGTACCCTCTACAACCTGGGATCACACCTGGTTGATCAGGCCCTGACGCTCTTCGGCATGCCTGACAGGTTGTTCTGTGATACACGCATGCTCAGGGATGGAGCACTTACGGATGACAGCTATGACCTCTGGCTGCATTATCCTGATTTCAAATGCATGTTGCGATCCAGTTACCTGGTTCGTGAGCCGGGACCAAGTTTTATGATTCATGGAACCGAGGGCAGCTTCCTGGCCTGGGGAACCGATCCACAGGAACGGGATCTAAAAGATGGTCTTATACCCGGATCAGAAGGATGGGGTTTGGACCCGTCGTTCAGTCATGCCAGAATACACACCGACTTTGAAGGGAAACACATAGAAGGTGACTATCCTTTGTTAGCCGGTAATTACATGGAATACTACGATAATATCTATGAAGCCATACGCAACAATGCACCACTGGCAGTCACAGCCCAGCAGGCAAGAGATGTAATCCGGGTCATTGAAGCTGCCTATGAAAGCAGCCGGACAGGTGAGGTGGTACGCTTGGGTTAGTTTCTAACTTATTTAACAAGTCTTAGGGTTACTGGATTTCGGCTTGTATGTATCACATCAAGTATGATCACAGTTTCTCTGGTTACTTCATATACCAGTCTATAACTCCAAATTACCTTATACCGAATATCCCTGTGATCCTCTTCCAAGAAAGGATCCCTAGTATACTTGTGGGGCATAAAACCAAAGCTGCTGGCCAGTTCCCTGATCTCCTTCCTAACTTTATTGGCTTGTTCAGCGGATTCCTGTTTCTTAATGTAGTTGTAAACTCTGTGCAATGAAACCTTTGCTTCGTCATTCCAAAGGACCTTGTAATGCTTTTTTACCACTGCTCCATCTCCTTATCCAGATCCTCCTCAGTGGTGAAGTAACCAGCCTTTGCGCTATCACTTGCATTTCGTATTCTGGCCCTGTAGGCATCAACATCCATGGGGGATCCGGGAAGAGTGTAGTCCTCTTTGTCTTTATAGTTCTTGGCTAAAGCATAAACCATTTTCAGGAACTCATCGTCAGCTTTATCGATGTAACCGTGCAGCTCTTTTCTTAACTCTGCTGTTCCCATAGCGTTGTTTTCTACAAATTTAAGAATATATACTCACTAATGATATGATACAGTGGGTGGAACTGCTTCAGCTTGCCCTAAATGTTGTCCAGGTTGTATCTTGCACTGACTTCATCCATAACTACTGAATGAGAAATTAACTCTCCTCTATCTGCTTCTGCAATTCCTTTTTCGATTGCCTTCTTTTCCGCCTCACTTATCCCTTCCCACCAGTCCATATCATTCTCTTTTCTTTCCGGTAGATTCTTGACAGCTTTCATTTCTGTTCAAATTTAATCATTAATGTCCTGACAGGGGTTCATATCATCGTATAGTTGTAAAAAACTGAGAAGAAAAAGTAATTGCCTTAAGAAACGCAATTAATGGAATATTAAATTTAGGACTTCAGTTCTCGTAACTTGTTCAATCTGAGGTGAAATCCTGATACAGTGTCTCCACTTCCTGAGGAGTCAGCTTGCCATTAGTCACAACAAAACGGTGCCTGAAGTTAATTGATTCGCCCTTCTTCAGAACCAGTTGGACCTTTTCCAGATTCCTGTTATAGACCTGGCGGCCCAGATTATTCACTGAAAAGAGGCCATATCCCCGTGCATGCCAGCAGGACGGATAGTTGATGTTTTCCGGATGATCCATGAGTATAAGCGTGCAGTCCGAACTGTCCTTTGTTCCGGCCAGTAATACCCACCTGGCGTTTTTACCCCAGGCATCAAGTCCTTCATTCCCTTCACTATTCTGGTACCAGCCTGTAATCCCCTTATTGTCCAGAACCGCCACACCGGTGGATTTACCTGACTTATCTGTATAAATCACGGGATTATCTGAGGGGTGCTCAAAGGCACGGTCGACCCGGATAGCCAGCATGCCCTCCTTATTATCGGTAAAGACAATGCTGTCTCTTGTGGCGGTAAGCTGTGTGATCCGGTCCACCATCCAGGCCCCATCTTTAGCTCTGAAAATAAAGGTAGTGGACTCTTCAAGCAGTTTCTCAGCCTGTTCATTATCAGGGGCCATCCAATCCATTTTCACCTTTAGCAGTCCGTCTTTACCTGAGGTCTCTGCCTTCTCAATGGACCGGTGAATGATCCTTCCATAGGCTCCTTTGCGCTCATCCCCTACTGCGTAAGAATTGTTCCAGAAGTCGAATCCGTTTACATCCCCAAAATTGAACCAGAGTCCCACATGATGTGGATGATCGACCCGTTCCTTCGCTCTCGGAGCAATGGGGTATCCCCTTGTAACAATGGTTCCGTCCGGTGCATGGACCGGAAAGAGAATAGTTTTCTCCAGAGATGGCTCAAAGCTATAGGCGGTGAATAATTCCCCGTTTACGCGAACTTCGACCTTGTGTTTATACTTCAGAATTTTTAAAGAGATGGAATCATTAGCCTGGGCAATGCTCGATGACACCATAGCAAAGCTCAAAAGGAGCAAAAGAACATGTTTTTTCATAGTCAGGGGTCTGAAGGTCCGGCTCGCCGAACGGTGAACACATAGCCATCTTTTTCAAGGATGATTTCCAGTTCAGGGAAACGTTCCAGGAACATATCTTTCTTATTTACCTGCATCACAAAATAGGCATCCTTGTCCAACTGATCTGTCATCAGGCGTTCGAGGCTGTCATCCTCATCCGAGGGTTGCTTGTCAAAATAAAAGAGGTGTGAATAGCTCTTGAATCCAAGTGTGTTGACATAGACATCCTGTCCACGCAGACTCTGATAAAACTTGATGGCTACACGCTGGGTATAGCTTTCAATCCGTCCGGAGAAGAGGTTGATAGATACAAAGACAAATATGAGAACCACGACGTGAAGAATCAGCATGCCACTCCAGTCTCTGCGCTGGATCTGTATGGCTGCGACAATAACACCCAGTATCAGGAACAAGCCTATAAGCCATTCATAACCGCTCCAGTGTACATTCCGTTGTACAGCTTCCCGGGTAAATGGATCTATAAAAGCAAAATTTTTATTGAGTAACCAGTCGTAATGATCCGTAAGCAGCGGAAACAAAATGGCTGAAGCGGATAGAAAAGAGGCGATCAGAAAGATCAGCACTACCTGCCAACGTCCAATCTCAATTTTCCGGTCGAGCCACTTATCCCAAACCCAGGCTGCGAGAAATGTCAATGGAAAATAAGCCAGGGAGCTATAGTGTAAGAGCTTTGTGTTAACAATGGAGAAAAGGATCAGTACCACCAGAAGCAATATATACATCCACTGTTTGAATAAGCTTTGCAGTTCGGTATCCTCCGCTTTCTTGGTAATGCTTTTCATGGCAATCACAGAAGCGGGAAACACACCTACAAGCAACACCACCAGGTGGTAAGCGAAAAATCCATCATGCACGCTGCTGTCGGATGTAAGCAATTTTATCTGATAAGAGATGAATTCCCTGACTATTCCGGAATTTCCACTGGTGGCCTGAAATACAAACCAGCTTCCTCCAACCAGAGACAATACCAGAATGAACAGTCCCACATGACTTATCGGTGTGGAGATCTTGAACCTTTTCAGGACCAGGAATACCAAAAAACAAAGCAGGAAAATTAAAGATGCCACCGGCCCCTTGGTCATAACAGCCAAACCAAAAAATAGCGCAGAAAGAAGGAGGTTACGGAGCCTTATTTGCTGTTTCTCCGGATCCAGGTAAAATATAAACAGTGCAATCCCGATAAATATAAAAAGGTTGAACCAGGGATCAATAATTCCTGACTTGAAGAAAAAGAAGGGTAGAATGGCAGCACCATATGAGAGGATCCACAATAGACCAAAACGATGGCCATAGATCTTTCGCCCGAAGAAATAGAGCATCATCAGCGATACAATTCCACAAAGTAAATTGGGGAACCTGGCAGCAAATTCATTTATCCCGAAGGCTTTCATGGAAAGAACCTGGAGCCAGAAAAAGAGCGGTGGTTTTTCAGGGAAAGGCTCAAAGTCAACCTGTACAGTCAGGTAGTCACCACTCACGATCATCTCGCGTGCCGTCTCAGCATAGTTGGTCTCATCGGCGTCGAAGAGGTTGGTCAATCCTAAAAATGGAAGAAGGAAAAGGGTTGCAATCGCAACAATCCCTGCATATACTGCTATCCTCCGTGAAAACGTATCGCCCGACATAGGACCCTAAAGTAGTAAAAAATGCTCCATTTTTGATCAGAATTTTTTTTCTACTTTTACTCCCTCATAAAGGATAAGGACATGAACACTGAACAGCTTAAGGAGACATTCATCAGTTTATATGGTGAAAGCGAAAATGAGACTCAAGTCTTTTTTTCACCAGGAAGAGTGAATCTGATCGGAGAACATACCGACTACAACGGAGGTTATGTCTTTCCATGCGCCCTGTCCTTTGGGACTTACCTGCTTGTAAGAAAAAACAACAAGCGGCTGGTCCGCTTTGCCACCACCAATTTTGATCACCGTGGTGAGGTAAAACTGGACGAACCCTTTGAGAAGGAGGGAAAATCATGGATGAATTATCCGGTAGGAGTGCTAAATGAATTTCGGAAAAAGGCCAGGGAGATTGAGGGTGTCGATCTGCTCTACTCCGGAGACATCCCCAATGGTGCCGGACTATCGTCTTCAGCCTCCATCGAGATGGTTACAGCATTCGCTATGAACGAGATTTTCGGATTTGGCTTTGACCGCATGGAACTGGTAAAAATCTCGCAGAATGCTGAGAACCATTTTGTAGGGGTAAACTGTGGCATAATGGACCAGTTTGCTTCGGCCATGGGAGCCTCAGATCATGCTCTCTTTCTGAACTGCGATACCCTGGATTACGAGCGGGTTCCCTTAAAGCTGGATGGAATGAAGATAGTTATCGCCAATACCAATAAACGAAGAGGACTGGCCGATTCTAAATACAACGAACGCAGGTCGCAGTGCGAATCGGCTGTGGAGGATCTTCGCAAGGAGAAAAATATCAGACATCTGAGTGATCTGAACCTGGAGGAGTTTAATAAGCTCTCCCACCTCATTTCTGACGAGACAGAGCGTAGAAGAGCCTACCATGTGATCACTGAAAACAACCGCACCCTCAGTGCCATTGAAGCCCTGAACCAGGGTGATTTGGAATATTTTGGTCAGCTGATGAACCAATCTCATGATTCGCTAAGGGACGATTATGAAGTGACCGGGAAAGAGCTCGACACCCTGGTGGAGGAAGCACGAAAAATAGAGGGTACCATCGGCAGCAGAATGACCGGCGCCGGCTTTGGCGGGTGCACCGTTAGCATCGTTAAAGAAGATCAAGTTGAATCCTTTATCCGCGAAGTTGGAGCAGGGTACAGCAAACGGACCGGCCTTAAAGCCGATTTCTACGTGGCCGAGATCGGGGATGGTTCTAAAGAGATAGTCTAAGGTTTGGATAGAAACTGCTCATAATTCCCAGGAGTAACTACTAGGATTTTAGCATCTGGATACGCATTGGTAAATGCCTTGGAAATCAATGCCTTCTTTTGGATATTCCATTTAAATTCATAGGCAGAAATCATACCGCTTGTTTCCTCAATCAGATCAATTTCCTGTTGAGCGCTTGTTCTCCAAAAAAATCTTTTCATATGCACTCCAGTATTTGACAGCATTTTCAATCTTCCTGATATCAGGAAATTTTCCCAAAGTTGTCCTGCATCCAATCTAAGTTCAAGCGGATTGAACTGACTGATAACAGCATTTCTAATGCCATTGTCGTAGAAATATATTTTGCGGCTCTTTTTCAACTCATTCCGCAGATTTCTGGAAAACGAATTCAGTCTGAATACAATAAAGGCTTTTTCCAATAGAGATATATACTTCTCAACTGTTTCATTATCAATACCACAGATCTGTGCCAGTTCATTATATGAAACCTCACTACCAAGCTGCAAAGCAAGTGCCTGTAGCAAACGCTCCAGTTTTTCCGGCTTCTGTATCCGTTCCCATGTTAGGACATCTTTGTACAGATAGCTGTCCGCCAATTCCCTTAACAAATTGGACTCATCACCCGGATTGTTAACCACATCTGGGTAGTATCCATATATCATTCGTCTCTTGAGCAATCGCCTTTCATCTTCACTGCTGCTATGTTCGGCCAGTTCTTTATGAGAAAAAGGGTATAAAGAAAATTCCCACTTCCTGCCTGTTAAGGGTTCACTGATTTTATTTGCCAATTCAAAAGCAGAAGAGCCTGTAGCAATAACCTTTACATCCTTCACATTGTCCACTATTAGTTTGATGCTTAAGCCAATGTTCTCGATGCGCTGAGCTTCATCAATAAATACCAATTTAGAGTCACCGATCATACTTCTCAACTCAGTGCTTGTTGCATTTTGTAGTTGGATGCGATGATCTGGTTCATCTCCGTTCCACCACTTTATTTTGGTATCCAGAGCTTCTGATAAAATATGAAGGATCGTTGTTTTTCCAGTCTGTCTTGGCCCATACAGGATCAAGACTTTTTTATCCTTCATCCTTAACTTGATCCGGTCCAGAAGCACTCTTATAATAATAGATTTCGTGATCATAATCGCAAATATAGTATATTATTTGCGATTACATTCGCAAAATAACAATAAAATGAGAATATCCCTTGTTGAAAGAGTTTACCTGACCAGCAACTCTGTTTTCAGTAAATTCTCTGAGACCGACGATGGACCCACCATTATTTCGTATAATCCGGGCTCCACTTTGTAGGATCCTGCAGCAGTATTATAGTAGGCCAGTTCATCCGGTCCCAGGGTCATGCTTACAACAATGGTCTGACCCGCTTTTACCGATACACGCTCAAATCCCCTGAGATCTTTCAGGGGGCGGACTTCTTCCGATTCCAGGTCACGGATATACAGCTGTACCACCTCTTCTCCATCCCAGCCGCCCGAGTTGCTTATATCCACGCTGACTGTAATGCTTTCATCTGAAGCCATTTCATCTTTTTCAAGAATCAGGTTGTCATAAGAAAAGGTGGTATAACTCAAGCCATAGCCAAATGGATAGAGTACCTCACCATCGAAATAGCGGTAGGTCCGGCCAGCCATATCATAGTTCTCAAAGGCCGGAAGATCATTGACCGATCCGTAGAAGGTTACCGGCAGCCGGCCAGCCGGATTATAATCCCCAAACAATACATCGGCCACAGCCTCGCCTGCAGCTTCTCCACCATACCAGGCCTGGAGTACAGCCGGAACAGACGCATGCTCCCTTGAGATGGAGACTGCGGACCCGGTCATCAGTACCAGGGTCACCGGCTTCCCGGTGGCAGCTATCTGGCGGATCAGGCTGCGCTGAATTGCTGGCAGATCCAGGGAAGTCCTGTCTCCCGCATTAAATCCATCCAGCTCCAGTCCACGCATCTCTTCCCCTTCCAGGCGGGCAGTTAGCCCCATGACCAGCACCACATGATCAGCCCATCGGACTGCCTGTATGGCATCCCATGCCAGGGGTAATCCTGGCTCCTGCCAGTGCAGCGTACAGTTGGCATCGCTATGATAGTCCTGCATGAGCACCTTGATCCTGTATGCTTTTCCTGCTATCAGATCCACATTCCTGTAAATCTTGTTGCTATGGTGTATGTTGTGATTTCGAATCAGGGTATCACCCTCAAAGATGAACTGGAAATACTTTCCATTTACTCCCAGGGCATGGGTTCCATTCCTGCGCGGAACCAGGTAGCCGCTCCACTCCGCAGAATAGTTGTCATCGCTCAGTCCCTCCACGGGAGGCTCTCCATCCCACCAGTAAAAATCAACAAGAGAATCGGTCCGCTGAAAAAGAGGAGCTCCTTCTCCTTTTAGATTAGGATAGAACGCAGCTCTTAAGCCATTTTCCTCCATCGCCTCAGTCGTATATAAGACCTCTGGAGGTACTGCACTCAGGTAGGGTAATCCACTGTGATGCGGACTACCCTGGGCATAACGAACTTCAGCATCTCCTCCCAGTTTTGCTCGGATGCCATCCAGTACGCTGACCGGATCAACAGGTGTCCCATTATAATTCCCCATCTGTACATCCACATTGTGGGCATTGGGACCAATGACGGCCACACGCTTCAAGTCCTTGCTGATGGGAAGTGTATTCCTGTCATTCTTGAGCAGCACAATGGATTTACGAGCCATTTCCCTGGCCACTTCTTTATGAGCCTCCACTGCCAGAGTGTCAACCGGGTAGGAAGACCAGGGCACCATCTCATCTGGATCGAACATCCCCAGCTTCATTCGTGCCAGCATTAAGCGCTCCACCACCACATTTATCTCTTCTTCCGAGATCAGGCCCTGCCTTACTGCCTGAACCAGCCCATCATACTGATCGCCGCAGTTGAGATCGGTTCCAGACAGAACGCCCAGAGCAGCTGCCTCCTCCCTGTCAGCAACCACTTTATGCCCCCAGTGAAAATCACCAATAGCACCACAATCCGAAACAATATAACCCTCAAAACCCAGCTCACCCCGCAAAAGCTCCTCTTGCAGTGGAGCACTTCCACAGCAGGGCTCCCCCATATAGCGGTTGTAGGCGCACATCACTGAATATACGTGGCCCTTCTCGACTGTTTTCTTGAAGGCAGGCAGATAAGTATCCCTGAAATCGCGCTCACTTACTACTGCATCAAACTCATGACGGGAGGGCTCCGGACCACTGTGAACAATGTAATGTTTGGATGTGGCTACCGTTTTCAGGTAGCGGGGATCGTCTCCCTGCAGGCCCTTGATAAACTGCACCCCCATCTCCCCTGTCAGGTAAGGATCCTCACCATAAGTTTCATGTCCCCTGCCCCACCTGGGATCCCTGAATATATTGATATTGGGCGACCAGAAGGTGAGTCCCTGATACATCCCATGTTTCCCTCTGGAGAAATAGTCATGATACTTGGCTCTCGCCTCAGTGGAGGTTACATCGGCCATTTGAAACATCATATCCCGATCAAAGGTGGCTGCCATTCCAATGGCCTGTGGGAAAACCGTTGCCTTCCCCGAGCGGGCCACCCCATGCAGGCATTCGTTCCACCAGTTATACTCCGGAATACCCAGGTGATCCACTGCATCGGCATAGTGGGTGAGCTGACTCACCTTTTCCTCCAGGGTCATCCTGGAGACCAGGTCCACCGCCCGGGTTTCAAAATCAAGCTTAACATTTTGGTAAGGATAGCGGGGTCCTTCACAGGAAAAGAGCAGGGATATCAAACAAATTACGGTCAGGGTCTTTAGTTTCATGGACTTGGTTTTAAGGTACATTCAATGGTACTAATTTAATTGTAAATTGCTCATATCTCAAAATAATCTAAAAGGAAACACTATGGATATTCATCCCGGATGCATTCAAGGATTCCTGTTTTTCCTACATTTGATATGAATAAGGAATTAATCAATGAAAGCAAGGACAATCTTAATAATAGGTTTGACGGCAATTATTATGTCATCATGCAACGCAAAACAAGAAGGGAAACACTTATTTATACTTTCTGGACAATCTAATATGTTAGGTTTAAGACCCGAAGAGTCTTTTACTCCTGCAATTGAAGCTGAATTTGGAATAGAAAATGTGATTATTGTAAAATCTGCACGTGGAGGTCAACCCATAAGACGCTGGTATAAAGATTGGCAACCATTAGAAGGAAATGAACCTGGTGCTCAAGGTGATTTGTACGATACCTTAATGACCAAAATCAATCCTTTAATAGAAGAAGAGAAAATTGCAACCCTTACATTTATTTGGATGCAGGGTGAACGTGATGCGCGAGAGAAATTGGGAGAAGTGTATGAAAAAAGTTTGATTGGGCTGTATAATCAGCTTTGTACTGATCTTGATAGAAAGGATATCAACTTCATTATAGGGAGATTAAGTGATTTTGATATGCTGAATGAAAAATACCCCCACTGGGAAATGATTAGAGATATTCAAGTAAAAGTAGCTGAGTCTGATCCTCGCTATGCCTGGATTAATACCGATGATCTTAATGATGGTTATAACAGAAAAGGGAAAGAAGTAAAAGATGATTTACATATGTCAGCGGAGGGATATATTGAAATGGGAAAACGTTTTGCTGATAAATCAATTCAGCTTATTAAGAGTACTATGAAATAACAAAATATGGGTTGATGCAAAAAGAATTATTAATTGAAAATGCATTCATTGAAAAGAAAATGGGTCATTCCAATCTCCTGCTAAAGAACGTATTTATAAGATCTGCTGCTTACGAGGGAATGCTGGATGATGGTCTTCCCAACCAGGATTTAGTCGATCACCATGTTGCAATGGCCCGGGGAGAGCTTGCTCTTACAACTGTATCATATGGGGCCGTTTCTGCCAATGGAAGGACTTTCAATACCCAGATGTATATTAACGATCGTAGCCTGGAAAAACTAAAAGTCCTCGCTGATGAAGTGCATAAGGCGGGCGGAAAGGTTTCCATGCAACTTACCCACTGTGGATACTTCTCAAAAAACAAAGATTCCAGACGGCCATTAGCTCCAAGCAGAATTTTTAATGCCTATGGGTCCATATCAGGGATCATGTTTTCTAAAGCCATGACCTTAGCTGATATGGAAGAGGTGGCATATGATTTTTCAGTAGCTGCATTAAGACTCAAAGAAATCGGGTTTGATGCTGTTGAAATACATATGGGTCACGGGTATTTACTAAGCCAGTTTCTGAGTCCACGGACCAATAAAAGAAAAGATACCTATGGCGGAAGTATTGAAAACAGATCAAGATTTCCATTGGAGGTAGTAAGGGCGGTTACTGAAAAGGTGGGAAAGGAATTTCCAGTACTGGTCAAATTAAATCTGGAGGATGGTTTTAAAAGAGGCTTCTCTCTCGAAGATTGCAAATATGTTTCAAAAGCGCTTGAGAAAAATGGATGCTCAGCAATCGTCTTAAGTGGTGGTTTTACCAGTATAAGCCCATTTTATCTGATGAGGGGTAAGGTACCCCTGCTAGGAATGATTAAAAATGGTTCTTCACTTGCCGAGAAGATTACCATGGCACTGTTCGGCCCCTTTATTATAAAACGCTATAAGTTTGAGCCCAACTTCTTTCTTGATCAGGCGAAAGAAATTCGGAAGGTAGTCAAGATGCCCCTGGCCTACCTGGGAGGTGTAGACTCAAGGGAAGGAATAGAAGAGATCCTGAATGCCGGTTTTGATTTTATCGCCATGGCAAGAGCATTAATTCATGATCCTGATTTTCTTATTAAATTGAAGGCGAATAGTATTGACAAAACAGAATGCAATCGTTGCAATAAATGTGTGGTAGAGATGGACAGAGGCGGAGTAAAATGTGTTATAGTTTAAATGGAATATGACTTTTAAAATAAATACTTAAATGATGAAAAGTAAACTTACTTCCCTTTCCCTGTCAATCATTTTATTGATAGGCGCTGTGGCCCATGGTCAGGACACAAGAACCTTAACAGAAGCAGATTACCAGCATGCCACAACGATGTTGAGAGGCAATGTCAGTAAACTTATAGATAATTCCATCAGACCACAATGGCTGGCGGATGGAAGGCTATGGTACAAGTCTGTGACAGATAGCCTGGAGGTATACAAGCTGGTAGATCCTGTCAAAGGGAAAGTAATTACGGCAGAATCCCGTAAAGATTTATTTGAAAAAGGAAAGGTGGAGCAGGAGACAACAAGGAGATCCCGCAGGGAGGCCGCATCACCTGATGGCAAATATATTGCTTTTATCAAGGATTGGAACTTATGGCTCAGAGAGGTCGAAACCGGAGATGAAAAGGCACTGACCACAGATGGTATTAAAGATTTTGGCTATGCTACGGACAATGCCGGATGGAAGCACAGTAACAGGCCCATCCTTAGCTGGTCGCCCGACTCCAAAAAGATTGCCACATTCCAACAGGATCAAAGGCATGTGAGTACCATGTACCTGGTGAAAACTACAGTTGGTGCTCCTGAGCTGATGGAATGGAAGTATCCCCTGCCCGGCGATGAGGATATCATCCGGATACACAGGGTGATCATCGATTTTAGCAGAGAACCGGAGATTGTCCGTCTGAAACTGGCTGCCGATGCACGTCGCGGAACCCTTTGCGATGACATCTCCTGCGAAGGCGGCCTGGATGATGTGGCCTGGAGCGAAGATAGCAAACAGTTGGTTTTTGTATCCACCAGCAGGGACCACAAAGAGGCACATGTGAGAATTGCCGATTGCGAAACCGGCGAAGTGAACGATATTTTTGAAGAAATCGTTGAGACGCAGTTTGAATCCGGACAGGGGACCATCAACTGGAAGTACTTCTCCAAAACCAACGAAATCATCTGGTATTCGGAGCGAAGCGATTGGGGACATCTATACCTGTATAATGCCGAAACTGGCGACCTGAAGCATCCCATTACCACCGGTGACTACGTAGTGAGGCAAATAAGAAGAATAGACGAGGAAAACCGTGTCATCTATTTTATTGCCAGCGGAAAGGAAGAAGGAAATCCCTACTACCGCTATCTCTATCGTGTGGATTTCAGTGGGGAAAATCTACAACTATTAACACCAGAGCTGGGCGACCATAGCATTAGCTTTTCTCCGGATGGGAGCAAATTAATCGATTCCTATTCACAGGTCGATGTTCCGCCGGTAGTTGAAGTAAGGAATATTAAAGGGGAGCACATTGCCCTCCTGGAAAAGACCGATATTTCACGCCTGGAAGCAAGCGCTTGGAAAGCTCCTATGCCTTTTACAGTCAGATCGGCCGATGATCGCTGGGATCTGTATGGAATCATGCATACACCATCAAACATGGATCCCAATATGAAGTACCCGGTGATTGTATACATTTATCCAGGACCCCAGGGTGGCAGTGTTCGCTCTTTTAGTTTTATGGCGGCAAGGGGAGATAACCAGGCCCTGGCAGAACTGGGATTTGTGGTAGTGGCCCTGGAAGGGAGCTGCAATCCCAACAGATGCAAATCATTTCACGATGCCTGTTATGGTGATATGGGTGAAAACACCCTGCCGGACCAGATTTCAGGCCTTAAGCAACTAAGTGAAAAACACAAGTTTCTGGACCTTGACAGAGTAGGCATCTGGGGACACTCGGGAGGGGGATTTGCCACTGCTGCAGCCATGTTCAAGTATCCTGATTTCTTCAAGGTCGGGATAGCCGAATCGGGCAATCATGATAGTAGAAATTATGAAGACGATTGGGGTGAAAGGTATATTGGCTTAGAAGTCAATGACGCCGATGGTGTATCCAACTATGAATGGCAGGCCAATCAAACGCATGCTGAAAACTTAAAAGGAAAGTTGATGATCATACATGGAGGCATGGACGACAATGTTCCTCCATATAACACCTACCTGGTGGCAGATGCGCTGATTAAAGCAAACAAGGATTTTGATTTCTTAATCCTCCCCAATGCCCGCCACGGCTATGGCGGGGACCGCAACTATATCATGCGCAGGCGATGGGATTATTTTGTTCAGCATTTGTTAGGAGCTACACCCCCTAAGGAGTTTATAATCAAGTAGAATGCCTTCCTGATGTGCAAGTACTGGAATCTTCTTATCAGTTTACAGAGATCTTAACAATACGCTCCTGATAGGTATCTGAGGCCTTGGTGAGTTCCAGGAGGTAGGCTCCGTCAGCCAGGTAACTTAGGTTCAGGACCAGGGGATTTTCCGCATCTGTTTCTTTATAGATCTCCTGTCCGGCATAATTGGTGATCCGGACGGCATCGATAATCGAGCTGTTGGGAAACTGGATGGTCAATTCGTTGCTGACCGGATTGGGCCCGTACTTGTAAGGCTCATCCCTTGGAAATCGCTGAATTACCGTCGCTGTTTTAAGGAGGTGATTGTCCGGATCGAAGACAATGCGCTCTACCATTCCTTTCACCGGAACAGTGAATTCATCCACATTATTTTGCTGGTCAAGACGTACATACTGGCTTTGACCGTTGGACAGAACGATCTCCAATTCAAAAGGTACCTGGAACAGCGGCGTGATGTGGGCTGCTGTTCCGGTCTGTTCGCTTCGGATCAGTAGACTGTCGCCAACTTGTTCCCAGAAGAGTTGAAAGATGGGATAACCCTCACCGTAGTACCACTGTTCGAAGAAGCAGGAGAAATCCAGGTCGCTTACTTCCTCCAGGATCGCCTGGAAATCCGCCCCGGTGGCAAGTCCGTTTTGATAGTTTGTAAGGTAGGTTCTTAATACATCAAAAAAGAGTTCATCATTATCCAGGATGAAGCGGATCATATGGAGCAGGATGGATCCCTTTTTATAACTCAGGCTATAACTGAACAGCCGGTAGTCGTCCTCGACCTCATCTTCCGGAACATAAACCGATCCTTCTGGTGCTGACAAGGCGATGGAGATGGCGTTCTCCATCCAGTCATCTGCAGCCTCCTGATTTCTGAGGTGCTCGGCAGCCACATACTCCATATAGGAGGCAAATCCCTCATTGATCCAGATATCCTGCCAGTTGCCACAGGTGATGTAGTCTCCAAACCACTGGTGGGCCAGTTCGTGGGCCACCAGGGAGAATTTAAAAGTATGAATGGTGGTCATGGTCTGGTGCTCCATGCCCCCTCCCAAGGGTGCCATCGCATGTCCGTATTTCTCCTCTGCAAAAGGATAATCTCCAAGTAAGTGCGAGAAAAGGGTAATCATAGCTCCAGTCTCATCTATTTGCTCCTTCCAATCGCTCATCACTTCTTCTGTATCATAGATGTAATTCTGTACCAGAACCGAATCGTTCTCATCTGAAAGAGGTGCATAGAAAGAGTAGTCCATGTAATCGGCTACAGCAAAGGAGACCAGGTAATAGGCCATGGGATAATGGGTTTCCCAGGTGTGTTTACGCCAAGCTCCAGCCTCTTCCACCTCCACCAGGATGCCATTGGATCCGGCCAGCAATTCCTTATCACAAACCAGTGTGAAAGTGAATGAGTCTATCTTATCCTCCAGTACCTGTTTTACCGGGAACCAGTCTCTGGCATTGTGTGGCTCCGAAAGGGTATAGGTCACATCAAAACCATAATTTGAATCCTTTTTGCTGTTAATGCCTGCAAAAAAGCCCCGGTCATTGCCGGCTTCTCCTCCATAGGAAATCTTTACCCTGAAAACTTCACCCGGATGATAGCTTCGGTCCAGCTTTATATAAATGGTTTGATTGATATGCTCAAAATCCAGCGAAGTACCCGCCGGGCTGGTCTCTATATCTGTCACTTCCAGGCTATCCTGCAGCTCCAGTACCAGGGTGTCCATATCCCGGACCACCTCAACCACAATTTCGGCAACACCTTCAATATGAGTATCTGTATTGGAGACCTCCAGGGTAAGGAGGTAGTGTTTCACATCGTAGGCAGAAAGCCACTGATCGTAGAGGGGATTCTCATACTCCCCTCCCGGATGGGCCGGACAACTGTGATATACCTGTGCCACTGCCGCTGCAGAAAGGGCCAGGAACAGAAGTGTAATGTGGATCCTGATCATCTAATGGCTGAATCGGTAAACGGTTATGGCCGAGTACTCTTCACCCGGCAGCAAAACGGTTGAGGGGAATTTGGGTTGATTGGGACTATCGGGGAAAAACTGGGTTTCCAGGCAGACAGCACTATGTTTCTCATAGACTTTCCCACCCTTGCCCCTGATCCCGTTCACATAATTTGAAGTGTAGAGTTGAATGCCCGGAAGGGTGGTCAGTACCTCCATGCTCCTCCCCGATTCCGGATCGTGTACGGCAGCGACCCTGGTAAGCTCCCTTTGCTTCATATCCAGTACATAGTTAATGTCGTAACCCGGCTCCACCTGATCAATGCGCTCACCAATTTCTGTTGAGAGTCTGAAATCGTATGCAGTGGAATCCACCAGGAGAATCTTGCCTGTGGGAATGCTCTCTCCATCCAGTTCTGTAATGCTCCCGGCAGCAATCATCATTTCATGTCCAAGAATGTTCCCCTCACAACTATTCAGGTTGAAATAACTGTGGTTGGTCAGGTTTACATGGGTCGGCTTATCGGTCTTGGCCCGGCAGCTGATTCCCAGTTCATTCTTATCATTCAGGGAATACTCCACTTCCACCAGAAGAGATCCCGGGTAGCCTTCCTCTCCATCTGCACTCTCATAACCCAGCATCAGGGAAATCTGGTCGGGTGTTTTATGGCTGTAAGTGGTCCACACCTGTTTATCGAATCCATTTTTTCCGCCATGGAGCTGGTTGGCACCCTCATTGGCAGTGATATGAAAGATCCTTCCTTCCAGTTCGAACCTTGACTTTCCCACACGGTTGCATACCCTTCCCACCATGGCTCCAAAGTAAGGATGGTCGCCCAGGTACTCCTCCAGAGTATCGAAGCCGAGCACCACATCGCCTGGTTCATTTCTACTGTCAGGAACTCTGATGGCCGTGATGATGGCCCCGTAGCTTATGATATCCACCTCCATCCCTTGATTGTTGCTAAGCGTATACTTTAACACCTCTTTCCCTTCAGGTGTTGTTCCGAACGACTGTTTTTCAATATTCATCATACTTGGTATTGGATGTGAATAAAGATAGAAATTATTCCACCAGTGGATTTTGTGGGGAAAACTTTTCATTTGAATCAACGGGAGAACAACAAAAAGATTGTAACTTAATTGTACTAATAATTTACAATCATAGCCCAACAGGGTTATTGCAATACCTAACTGACGCTTGGGGTTAGCATAAGACTCTAAAATCACCGACTCCAAACTACTCCTGGAGGCTGTCTCAGAAAAGAGGCAGCCTCTTATTTTTATACCAATGGAAACGTTGCAAAAACTTCTGATTTTTTAGCAAATTTCACTATACTTAGCTTGCATTAGTAAAATCCAGAAAGATGAAAAAACTTATTGCTTACACTAAAGAGAAAATAGTAACAGGCATAGTCGTAATTGTGCCCATAGCAGTTGTTGGTATAATATTAACAGATGTTGTAAAGAAATTAATAGCGGCAACAGAACCAATTACCAGTAAAATGTCTTCTGATGCTACACTTCTTAAAACTATAGTTGCAATTGTATTGGTTGTTGTAGTTTTAGCAATCTTCTTTTTCATTGGGGGATTCATTTATAAAACCTACTTTGGAAGAACTATTAATAATTGGCTGGAGGAAAAGGTATTAGATCGTGTTCCATTCTTCAAAACCTTTAAGGATATAGCACATCATCTTACTGGCATTGAAAAAAGCAATCATGCCATTGTAGAAGTTGACTTGTATGGCAACAACAATAAACTAATTGGTTTGCTTACCGATACCCTGACTGATGGAAGGTGTGTTATTTATATTCCCTTGTCCCCAATAGTAAATATTGGTCAGGTACACATTGTAGCAAAAGAAAATGTAGAAATATTAAATATCTCATTTAAGGCTGCAACCGAAATAATCACTAAAATTGGATTCGGAGCCAAAGATTTTTATAAGGAAAAATAAGAGACTGACTCAGATTAGAGGCAGCCTCCTGGAATAATATTAATAGATCTTTTTCAGATCCCCGGCGGTGCGGTCTTCGCGCTCTGGTGCGGGGGTCATCTCGGGACTCTGGGTTTCCAGCAAGTTCATCACTTCCTTCACTACCTGCTCCACCTGTGGATCGCGACCCTGGATAAGGATATTGGGATCATCCCAAACTTCAACATCCGGTGCAACACCTTCGCCCTCCCAGAACCAGTGGCCATCGTTATCATATAGCCTGGCACCAGGAACAGTAATTCCTCCTCCATCGATAAGCTGGTGACCAGTTGCTGGTCCAACAAGAATCCCAAGCGTGCGTTCTCCAACAATGGGTCCGGCTTTTAGCTCCTGGAAGGCCCATGGAAGTCCATCCCCTCCAGAACCTGCCCAACCATTGATCAACATGCCCATGGGGCCCGTATTGGTCTTTACGGGATGTGTATGGTCCTTTCCATGTCGCCAGTGCAGATTGTAAACTACCGGGCGTTGTAGCAGTTCCAGGAAGCGGTCAGCCAGGGAACCTCCCCCATTAAATCGTTCATCAATAATAAATCCATCCTTATCCAGTTGACCGTAAAACATTCGAACCAGCTCAAGCGTACCGCGTGTGGAAGTATTTGACATATAAATGTAGCCCAGTTTGCCTTCCGAAAGTTCATCCACCCGCAAGCGGTTGGTTTCAATCCACTCCAGGTAGCGCAGGTTTACCTCTTCTCCCTGGTTCAGACATTTGATCACGGTTTGAACAGCCTCCTCGCTGTTTCCTGAGCTGCTGGTAGATAGAGAGATAGTCTTCCCTGCCAGACCTTCAAAGGCAGCATAGGGATCCCTGGCAGGATCAAGTGAAATACCATTTACTGCATGGATATAGTGGCCCACTCTAATTTTTGCCCCCGGCTTATCGAAGGGAGAACGAACCTCTGTATCCCAGACTGCAGGTAAGACAATCCTCTGAATTCGATAACCTTTGTCTGTAAGCTCCCAGTCAATCCCAAGGAAGCCTGTACTCAACCGCTTCACCTGGTCAGGACCATCCCCAAAAGTATAGGTATGTCCGGCACTCAGCTCTGCAAGCATATTGGATCCGATAAAAGAAAGGTCCCACCGCGAACGAGCATCTTCAACCAGCGCTCCGTACTGTACTCGCATTGCTTCCCAGTCCACTCCATGCATCTGCGGATCGTAAAAGAAATCACGGTAGCGCCTCCATGAGTCATTGAATATCTGTCGCCACTCCTCTTTAGGTACCAGTTCCATGGCCAGATCGCCCGTTGGAATGGGTTTCTCCACTTTCTGGTTTTCTTCTGCCTTGATCACGCCATATTTACCACCTGCACGCACAAGAATCATTTTGCCGTCGGCAGTTAGTTTCGCACGTTCAACTCCCGACATAATCGACTTCTCCTCACGCTCCTCCATATCATAATAGACCAGTGATGCCTCACGGGAACCCGATCCGGTATTGGGAGAACGTAGGAATACCAGCTTCCCATCAAAAGGGGCCAGGCCACTTAAGTTACCTGCTTTGGGAGGCAGTAGTTCCACACGCGACTCCAGACCCTCCACTTCAATTTTTACGTCAATTTTCTTCTCATCGGATTCCTCTTTGTCTTCTCCATCCTTCTCTTTTCCTTTCTTCTTCTTATCCCCTTCTACTTCGGCTTCATTATCTTCCTTCTCATCCTCCTTTTTCAAGGCATCATTTTTGGCAGCAAGCAAGGAAGGGACTTCAGAAGTCAGAGCCATGGCTGCCACCTGGGTGGCATTAGGATAAATCCAGGTACCATCGCCCATATCAGAGTAGGCTGGTTGCATGCTCCGATCGGTGAGGAAAAAGAGGTACTTGCCATCTGTACTAAATACCGGACCCGCATCATCGTAAAAGCCTCCTGTTACCTGGAGTTTCTGTTGATTCTCCATATTGTACAGGAAAATGGCACTGTGCGAATTATCCATTCCCTCGTTAAAGGTGATCCATTTGGAATCGGGCGACCAGTTGATGGTATATCCGAACCTGCTACCATGCCCCAGGTTCCACCTGTAATTTCCGGCCACAACGATAGTCTTGCTCTCCACATCAATGATGGAGATATCGTTTGTTTCGTCTATAAAAGCAATCTTCTTGCTATCGGGCGACCAGTAAGGCTGGTAGCCAAAACCTAAGCCCCTGCTGGTCAGCTGAACCGGATCCTTCTCCATGCCAGGATCCTGTATATAGAGCTCATATTCGCCAGAGCGGTCGCTCCAGTAGGCAACACTCTTGCCATCGGGAGACCAGGCTGGCAACATATCGAAAGCCCCGCTGGAGTGAGTCAGATTCAGTACGTAGCCCTCTTTTACCGGTACATTGAAAATTTCTCCACGTGCTTCAAATAACACCCTCTTGCCCTCGGGTGATGCAGACATATTCCTGATGTTCTCTCCAACATTTACACTTCTTGGCATCTCCAGAGAAAGATCGCTGGTCACCTTTACATCCACAGGCTTATACTCTTTAGATATTGCATCCATCAGATAAAGGCTGCCTCCGGCTTCAAATATCAGTTCGTTGTTGCTGGCCGAAAGAGAAGAAATATCAAAATCTTCCATAAAGGTCAGCTGCTTTCCTTTCTTAGCTTCCAGATCATACTGCCAGACATTAAGGCGCATATTCTCGCCTGCATCAGAAAGGTAGAAGAGCTGATCGCCTACCCAGGCTGGTTTGCCATCAATGGCGTGACTATTTGTGAGGTTTTCCACCTGCTTCCCCGTCATATCATAGAGCAGAATATCGGAAGAGAGTCCGCCCCTGTAACGCTTAAAGGGGTAGTTCTCGGTAATCTTTGTGATATATGCCAGGCTGGAGCCATCGGCAGAGAAGCTGGCCAGTTCTCCATAGGGAACCGATAGTTTCTCAGGCATTCCACCGGCTTTATCCACCAGGTAGAACTGTGAATAGGACTGCCTGCCGCTTTCTCTTTTGGAGGCAAAAAGCACATGCTTGCCATCGGTGTGCCACTCCACCATCCGGTCGTCAAAGGAGTTATATGTTACACGGGTGGGTACTCCCCCGCCCACGGGTATCACAAAGAGATCCAGATTTCCATTGTAAGAGGCCGAAAAAGCTATCTCCTTTCCGTCTGGTGAAAAACGTGGCCATGATTCCTCACCCAGTGAGTGAGTTAGCTGATGGGCTGTTCCTCCATCTTTTGGCATAAGCCAGATATCGCCTCCGTAGACGAAGACAATTTGGGTATCAGAAACATCGGCATAGCGCATCAATCTGGCGCTGACCTGGCCGGATGACAATTGAACGGCCAATACGGCCATTAGGAACAGAAGTGCTCTTTTCATGGAGATATTATTTACAATGATTGAAAATTTGAAATCCCAAGGTACAAAATCAATACGTTTTATCTATTTTCGCTTCCATGGAAAGGGTGCCAGGATGATTCATGAACTGGTAATCGCATTGATGCTGGGTTTAATCGGGGGAGTTATCCCCGGTCCGGTTATTACTGCGGTATTTACAGAGATCCTGCAATCGGGCTATCTGAAGAGCCTGAGGATTATTATGATCGCCCTGGTCAACGAAACATTAGTGGCACTTTTTAGTCTGCTGGTTTTTGACGCTCTGGGTTTCAATGAAACATTTTTCAGGGGACTATCACTGGCCGGTGCGGCCATACTGATCTGGATCGCCATCTCCCTTTGGAAAGTCAGAACCCTGGATAGTGGCGAAAAGGTGCATTTTGGACTCTGGAAGATAGTCATCATGATCCTCTCCAACGGAGTGTTATGGACCTACTGGATCACCATCTGCATTCCCAAGGCCATCTTGCTAGGCGACACCCTTCACCTGGGCCAATACATCTTTATGGGCCTGGTCCAGCTGGGCTGGCTGATATCCACCCTGATGGTGGCCTTCCTTTTTTCCCGCTTCCGAAAAGCACTTTCCCGGCCAAAAGTCATTCCCGTACTATTTAAAATATTTGCCCTGGCATTTGCTTACTTTGCAATCGATATGATCATTAAATCCATTCAGTACTTTATCCAATAGTTGCTCACGCTATGTTGAATCCGAAAGATTTTAAGAAAGAGGCTGGTCCTGTGGTGGACTGGATCGATCGATATATGAATAATATTAAATCTCTCCCGGTGAAGTCAAAGATTGAACCGGGTGACATCTATGCTGCCATTCCGGACGAGGCCCCTTTAGAGTCTGAATCCATGGAGCAGATCATGGAAGACTTTGATCATATCATCCTTCCTGGCATGACCCACTGGCAGCACCCCGGGTTCCATGCCTACTTCCCGGCTAACTCTTCGGTGGAGTCAGTCCTGGCTGAAACACTCACCTCGGCCATGGGGGCGCAATGTATGATCTGGGAAACCTCCCCGGCTGCTGCAGAACTTGAGCAGCGGATGATGGAATGGCTGCGCGATGCCATGGGAATACCCGGATCTTATGAAGGGGTGATACAGGATAGCGCTTCCTCAGCATCGCTGGTATCGCTGATCACCGCAAGAGAAGTGGCCACGGGATTTCGTTCCAATGAGGATGGGGTACCACCAAACCTTCGGGTTTACTGTTCGAAAGAGACCCACTCCTCCATCGAAAAGGGAGTGGCAGTCTGTGG
>Ga0164315_10000655_pt1 | contig 24637 bp, 16 predicted proteins | sample GuaBasSedimGuay6_FD_113737 | JGI IMG/M metagenome (GOLD analysis project Ga0164315, IMG submission 113737) | Subseafloor sediment microbial communities from Guaymas Basin, Gulf of California, Mexico - Guay6, Core 4569-2, 0-3 cm | ecosystem: Environmental > Aquatic > Marine > Hydrothermal vents... | reverse complement strand
TTTTATGTCTATTTTTTCTTAATCTTTTCTTTCTTTTGTGAGTTGCCATTTTATGACGTTTTCTTTTCTTTCCACTAGGCATACCTAATTCTCCTTTAGTGATTATCTAATAAATCTTGTGCTTTAATTCCAATATTCGACGTTGGATTAATATCTACAGCATTTTTCCAAAATTTTATTGCGTTATCATGATCCCCTTTTGCGGAACTCACAATACCCAAATTAAAATGAGCTATTTGATGTTTAGGATTTAACTTAATCCCTTTCTCCATAGTTTTAATAGCCGTATCATAATTTCCAAGTTGGAAGTAACAAACTCCCATATCTACTATAACATCGACATCGTTTGATTTTTTTTCCAAATATCTATTATAGCTATCAATTGCTTTTTGATAAAAGCCTGAATCATTTAACAAATGAGATAATTTTAGAAGTGACGCTAAATCATTTGGATTACTATTTACCATACTTTCCAATGACTTAATTTCATTCAAAGCATTCATGTCTGCACTATTATGAACATTACCATTTGTTGAAGGTTTCTCTACAACATTACTTTTATCAACTTTTGGTGTAACAAAAGTTCCACCAGCATAAAGTATAACCATACCAACTAACAATAAAAATATAATTAAATAAACTATTTTTACTGTGCTTAGTGATTGTTTACTATTTTTACTTCTATTTTCCATTTCTAATCATTACTCTCTTTCTGCTTCATTCCTTTATCTACAGAACTTTTAAAATCTTTTGAAAATTTAAATGTAGGCACATAATGTTCCTCTACAAAAACTTTTTCCCCAGTTCTTGGGTTTCGTGCATATCTAGCATTTTTTTTCTTAACTCTATAACTACCAAATCCTCTAATCTCTATACCATTTCCGTCACGTAATGATTGAATTACAGTATTCAAGAATCCTTCAATAATGGCTTCAGTCTCAAGTTTTGTTAAGCCAGTACCATCTGCAACTCTTTCAACTATATCCGCTTTGGTCATACCAATTCCTTATAACTTATTAAGAAAAATCTATTAGAGCTTCGAAACTTATGAAAAACAATAGTAAATTCAAAATTATTTCTCTTATAACCTTCTGTTTAATAATAAGTTAGAGAGTTTTTTTTAAGAAATATCAACTAATAACTTTTTCAATTTGATTGAGAATGACAATAGAATTATATTTGCTCTTTATTTAATTGTAAATGGTATAAATGGAATTACTTCCTATAATATATTGGACATTAATTGGCGTTGGAATAGTGGCGGTTGTGGTAATCATGTTTTCTTATATCACTTTTCATATTCGCAAAAAAATGGGGAATATTCCAAGCACTGAAATTACTGGAAATGCAAGGAATAAAAAAATTAAAGTGACAAATCCTTACAAAAGACCACCTCAAAAAAAATCTCACCATCCAAAAGTTCAAACTCGTTCAAAATTTAAGGAATATGAAAAGAGAGACAAAAAGGAAGAAAAGAAGAGGACAACTTCTTCGGGTAGCGAAAGTATTAGCAAACTATATAAAAGACCTACATCCGAAGAGAGGAAAACTAGAATAGAGGTTGTTAATGCTCCACAGGATGAATTAAAATATCATTCAATGGACAGCAAGACTAAGCGTACTGGGTGGAGCTAATTGTATTAAATTAACTTTTCTAATTTATCTAACAAAATATTCATTTTTTTTGTAACTGCTATAATCGGGTCTGCAGTTGTCATATCAATTCCAGCTTTTTTTAATACTTCAATTGGATAATTAGAACTTCCTGAATGTAAAAAGGAGATATATTTATCAACGGAATTTTTTCCATCACTAATTATTTTATTAGACAACGCTTCTGATGCAGCAAAGCTTGTAGCATATTGATAAACATAAAAATTGTAATAAAAATGTGGGACTCTTGCCCATGTCATTTTTTCTTCTTTATCTAAAGTCATTCCATCGCCCCAAAACTGAAGGTGTAACTCTCCGTATAATTTTGAAAGCATATCTGGAGTTAGTGCTTCTCCGTTCTGATTTTTTTCATGTACTATTTGTTCAAACTTTGCAAAAAGAGTTTGACGATAAAATGTTGTTACAATATTATTTATATGTTTTTCAATCAAAAATAATTTTTCATCTTTAGTGTTAGCATTTTCAATTAAATAATCTAGAAGTAAAGCTTCATTTACAGTTGATGCAACTTCCGCGACAAATATAGAATAGTTAGCATAAGGGTAAGGTTGGCTTTGCCCAGTATAGAATGAGTGCATATTGTGCCCCATTTCATGAGTAAGTGTAAAAACGTCATTCAATTCATTACTCCAATTTAAGAGAACATATGGGTGAACCCCAAAAGTTGTTCCAGATGAATATGCCCCGCTTCGTTTTGCTTTCGTTTCATAAACATCTATCCACTTATTCTCAAAGGCATACTTTACATCCTTTACATATTCCTCACCTAAAGGTGAAATGGAATCGAGTACTAATTTAATTCCATCTTCATATTTATAGTCCCTCTTAACAGATGGAAATAGAGTTACGTATGCATCGTAAGCATGGAATGTTTTTAATTTAAGATAATTTTTCTTCAAATTAGCCCATCTATGCAATGGCTCTAAATTACTACTAATAGAATCAACCAAATTATCATAAACTGAAAGTGGGATATTATTTGCATCAAGTGCAGCTTCTCTGCTGGAGCTATATTTACGAGTTTGCGCACTAAAATAGTCTGCTTTAACATTGCCACTAAATAGAGCTCCTAAAGTGTTTTTATGTTCAAAATATGGAGTATAATAATTTTCATAAAATCTCTTTCTATATTCTCTATCTAAAGAATACATAGCCGAACTATATCTTCCATGAGTAATTTCTATTTCTTTTCCATTCTCATCTAAAATTGTTGGGAACTTAAGATCAGCATTTGTAAGCAATCCAAAAACTGATGATGCAACTTGTAATGCAGGTGAAACATTTGCTAAAATCTCTTCTTCACTAGCTGTAAGAGTATGAGCTTTCGTTCTTAATAAATCGTCTATAAGATGCTTGTATATATGTAACTCTTTATTTTCTTGAATGAATTTATTTAATTTATCATTAGGTATCTTTAGAATTTCCGGTTTAATAAATGCTGAAGATGCTGAGATCTTTGATGCAAGAATCATCAATCTATCATACATTCCCTGACGTTTTTCATTACCTAAATTGAGGTCATTTGCAAGCATAGCATAGAGATGAAGTCTATCCAAGATAATCCCAATTTCTTCATCATATTTAAGGCATTTTAATAAATTATTTGAGGAGTTTTCTAATGTGTCTTTAAAATTAATTAGTCCTTCAGATTTCTTCTCAACTTCAATAAATTTGTTTTCCCATTCTGTGTCTGAAGAATATATATCTTCTAAATTCCATTTATACTTACTCTCAATCTCATCTCTTTTTAACAATCCAGAAGATTTTTCTTCAGCTTCGAAGAATTTTTTGTTTTCAATTTTGCTCAACAAGTTTCTACCTATAAATATTTATTCTACGACACAATTATTTTTTTCATCGGAAAAATAACAATTTTTACAATGAGATTTTTTCTTTATATATTTCTCAAGGCGCATAGTTTTTATTCCATCAAGCATTCCTATTTCAAACTCTTCCAGTATTTCATTAGTAACATCTATTGAAGCCTCTTGGCTTGGGTCTTCAATAAACAACAACATACTTTTAATGTTTTTAATTTTGGGATTCATTTTTTTGATCAAAAAAGAATAGAACAAAAGTTGATATTTATAATTCTCCAATTTTTCCTTTGCAGAATATTTTTGCAAACTATCAGTTTTAAAATCAATAATAACTGCACTATCTACATCAATAATTAATTTATCTATTATTCCATATAGATAAAAATCATTTTGTGCTAAATAAATTTCATATTCATTATAAAATATTTTGTTCTGTTTAAGTTTTCTATAAATGTCAGACTTATAATACTTAGAAATTAATTCCAAAATATTTTGTTTAGTATTTTCAATTTCCACTTCAGTTAATTTTTCTTGAATCGTATTAAGTAATTGAATTATCCTTTCAGCAAGTTTCTCGGAAGGAACTTCCTCTTCAAGAATTTTATGAACTATGCTACCCTTAATATTTGCTGGAATATTTGAATTAGTTTCTTCACTGTTTTCGCGTGAATATTCGAATGAATCATTCTTCTCTTTTCCACCATAGAAAAGAGATGTATACCCAAGGTCATAAATTAAATGATATTTTAATGGACACTGATTAAAGACAGATATTTTAGTTGCAGAGATAATTTCATTTTTAGGCAAATCACTAATACTTCCAATTTGTAAATTATATTCAATATCCGAAATATCCGAAGTAGGTATTTTGATATCCGATTCTTCATTAATATTATAGATTACAGGAATACTAAGTGAAACAAGTTCTTCTGATTTTACAAACTCTCCGTTCAACTCGAGCATAAAAGTTAGATTCTCAACTAATGATATGGTGCTACTAAAATCCCCAATCTGCAATCCCTGTTGGAATAAATGAAGGAAGGAATCCTTTTTTACAGTTAGAGAAGTGTCTGCTTTTCTCTTTGCAGTTGCTGAAACATACAAATAATTTTCAGCTCTTGTAACAGCCACATAAAGCAACCTCTTAGCCTCAGCAATACTCTTTTTCTCTGAGATATAATTGTGTATTCCAACAATAGGGGCCGAAGAGTATTCTTCAAAATAGTTATCCAACGGCAACTTTGTTAGTATCCCTAACTCTTTATCGATGTTAATATCTTTTGACTTTACTTGGTCCTTCATACCTATACTGTTCGAATCAACTAAAAATACAACTGGAAACTCTAATCCTTTTGAGGCATGGATTGTCATAAGCTTCACAACATTTTCTTCGCTACCTATTATAGCCTGACTTTCATCTTCAGTTTTCTGAATAAATTCTTTTAGATAAACCACAAAATCATATAGAGTTACTGAACCTTTATTCATAAATCCAATTGAAGTACTAATTAATTTATCAAGGTTCGCTAATATTTGATTTCCATTTATTTTTGAAATTACTTTTGCGAAATAACCACTTTGTGTTAAAAGATTTCTAATTAATAATGAGATTTCCGAACTCTTCGATTTCTGAATGTCAGAATTTAGATGTTCAATTATTGCAACTATTTCATGCCTACTTTCAGAGTAATTGTTTAATTTATTCCAAAAACTCTCTCCTCTTTCTTTTGATATTTTATATAACTCACTATCTGAAACCATGAAGAATGGTGAGCGGAGTATTGCTACTAGAGATTCATCACTGTTTGGATTAATCAAAAACGACAAATAATTATAAACATCATAAATTTCCTGTTGTTGATAAAAACCTTTTCCACCATATATACGGTAAGGAATATCCAGTTTCAACAAATCTGTTTCAAGTTCTACAAACGATTTTCTTTTGCGAGCCAAAATAGCAATGTCCTTAAATTCTACTTTTCCTGTATTAACTAATTCTAGAATTTTTTTAACAACTAATTTGTTTTCACTATCCGATTCCTCTAGACCATCAGAGAGAAGTAACGCAATTTCCCCTTCGCTACTCTTTTGGCGAGCACAAATCAACTCACTATATGCCACCTCATTAAACAAAAGTTTCGGATTTGAGAACAACTCTCGGAATACTATATTTGTAAACAATGTAAGTTTTGGTGATAGACGAAAACTGTGTGGCAATTGTAATAATCCTTCATCATCGTTGGTTACCTTGATTATCTCCTTTGTTTTATTGAAGATTCGCAAGTCAGCCCCACGAAACATGTATATAGACTGTTTCTCATCGCCCACTATAAAAAGATTGCCTCTTTTTAAGTAGTCTAAAATTGGGATAAAGATATTGTATTGGGTTTCGTTTGTGTCTTGGTATTCATCTATCATAAAATATTCGTAACGCTCTGACAGATAAATTTTTACGTCCTCCCTTTTAACAATTTTTTCAGTATATAATAGCAGGTCTTCAAAATCTAAGAAACCTTTCTGAGTTTTTTTATGAGAATATTTTTTTAATACTTCTCTCCAAACTATTAATATTTCTTTTCCAAATTTAGCTAGTTCCAAATCCGCTTTTGAATATTCTCTTGCAAAATTTATAGTTTTGAACTCATTGTAAAACTCTTCACAAAATTCAATTTCATTTTGAAGTTCAGATCTGTTTTTTTTTGTTAAATATCCAGTAGCTCTCACTTCTCCTTTGCCAGTAAGTTGAAATGAGAATAATTCGTTCATTAGATTTATTGATTCAAACAGATTCTTCTCAAAGTCTAAGTCAGCCAATAACATATTCACTTTTTCAGCAATCTCATTCTCGTCTGTAACTGATTTAACTTTCTTATTTATGGCTTTTATAGAAGAGATAACTCTGTCGATTCTTTCACTAAAAATCTCACCAAAATATTGAGAGAATTTTTCAGTAAACACTTTTGAAATTTGATTAACATCATTTTTGTAGAGGATACTATCTAATGATGAAACTGAACTTCTATCGTTAATCATTTTTTTCAAAATCGATTTTAAAGTGTTTGTTGAACCAAATAACCTAATGTTGTTTTTTATATACTTTGTAATACTATTTTCAACACGAAGAGAATTTGAAATAATCTCATCAATAGATGCAACCATTAATTCATCGGATACCCTTTGATCTATTGGAATAAAGTTAGCATCAATTTCCGCTTCGGTTGGAAACTCCTTTAATATTTCAGTACAAAACGAATGAATAGTTGAAATTTTTGCTGAGACTAGTTCACGTCTTAGTTTTACTAATTTCTGTTCATCCTCTCTGTTTTTAGTTGTTTCAATTCTGCCCTCTAATTCATCTGCAATTTTTTTATACAATTCCGAAGCAGCTTTTTCTGTAAATGTGATTGCAACTATATTGTTTAGCGAAATATTTTCTTCCAATAGAATTGATAGAAATCTACGTGCAAGAACAAATGTTTTTCCCGAGCCGGCATTTGCAGTAAGTGATATATGCCTACTATGATCTAGAGCTTCTTTTTGGTATGGTGTTAAATTCGGCATTCTATTTATTTTTAATTTCAATTAAAAGTATAGTTCCACTTGATGAAGTTTCTTTAACTGATATTTTTCCACCTATCATATTTAAAAAACGTTTTGTTAGTGTTAAACCCAGGCCCATACCACTCTCTTTTGTTGTAAAATTTTCTTCAAATATTCTCATTTCTATCTCTTCATCAATTCCATGCCCATTATCCTTTATCTCAATTTCAACTTTTTCTTCTGAATTAATAATTGAAATAATAATTTCTTTTGCTCCAGCTTGAATTGCATTTCTGATTAAGTTTACAAACATGCGCTGAGTTTGTTCTTTATCGCTCATCACGACAACTGATTTTTCGACAACATAAATATTGATATTACATTTCTCTTCTATAAACAAATCAATTGTTTCATTTACTATCACAACAATATCTACTTCCTCCAATTTAATACTTGGCATTTTTGCGAAGCTCGAAAATTCGGATGCAATATTTTTCAGCGTATCAATTTGGGAAATTATTGTTTTGGTAACCTTATCAAAAATGGAATCGAATTTATCACTTTTGTCCTTGTGAGCAATAACTAAATGTTGAACAGCCAATTTCATTGGTGTTAGTGGATTTTTTATTTCGTGTGCAACTTGTTTTGCCATTTCTCGCCATGCCGATTCACGTTCAACCTCTGCTAGCTCAACTTGATTTTTCTTAAGTTCACGTACCATTAAATTAAAGCCCTCAATCAATTCTTTTATCTCGCCACTTTCTAAATTTTCTATTTGTATATCCATATCACCATGGCTAACTGAACGAGTAGCTTTCGTAAGTTTTTCAATTGGAGCCGAAATTTGATTTGCTAAAAACGTGCTTAGAATAATAATTAATATTATTGCTAAAGAGTATGTACCAAACAAAAACACATTCAACTCTATTCCAGAAAGTGGGAGTTGAAACTTGTTAAAAATATCACTTATTTTTATTGTGTACTCTGCGCCACCAATAAAAGCACTATGATAAAGAGAATTAAAAAAAACGTTTTCAAAACTCTCTTTAATAATAATTTCTCTAATACCATCTTTGTTTAGGCTCAAATATGCTAAAGGATTTATTGTTTTTGGCAGTATTCCCGCTCTATAGAAATTTCCTTCCGAACTAAAAAGCAATTTATCACCTTCAAAGATCGAGTATCTAATTCCAAGATCTCTTACGGCTTTTTCAAAAATATTTTTTTCTGTTAAAGTAGAAGCATTTATATAATTGTTGATATACTCCTCAACACTATCAGCTCTTTTACCCAATTTATAATTTACTGCATTATTATTTTTCTCTTCTGAAATACCTTTAAAATATGTAGCCAATAAAATTAAAGGGATAATAGAAATAATTAGTAATGAAAACAATATTTTAGTTTTGAAACTAATTCTAATATCTTTCCAATTTTTAAAATTAATGAGTACAAGAAATAGGATAAAAATTAAAATCATAATACTGTGGATAAAAAACACTTTAAAAAAGTCGTAAAGGTTCCATGTTAAGTCTTGATCACTTAATCCGATGGCAAGAGTTTTGGTATCTCCATTCTCTGTAGTTTTTTTTATGTAAAAAATATTATTTTCATTATTAATTTGAATATTAAGCCATACATCATTCTCATCTGTATCTATAGCATTTTTAATTATTTTCTCTTCTTCCTTCGCTAATAAAATATTAGTAAAATAATTAATTAGCTCTCCATTCTTATATTCAAATATTTTTAACAAATCAGGGTTTAATGAAATATCTACTCTTGGCTTTAATGATCCCAGTATTTTATCATCCTCCACAAAGTCAAACCAAAAGCCATCATGCCGTGCTATAATTTCAACATACCCAACTATAGACGTACTTCTTAGTATTGGAGTAATTGCTGAAATGGTTTTAACACCTGAGTTATCTTGGTTAAATAAGGTGATTGGTTTTTTTTTGTCTCCTATAAGTTTATCACCCCATCGCCAGTAAAATTCCTCATTATATTTATAATCAAAACTTCCTAAAAGATTTTTATTTGCGTCAATTATATTTATTGCTGAACTCTGAATTTTAGAAGGAAGTTCTGTCTTAGTCCAAAGTGAGAATATGACTTCATTTAAACTCTCATCATTAGTTGAAATAATATCAGACAAACCTTCTTCATTTTGGACTACCCCAATTGCGTCTTCTACATAATATTCATAAAGCTCTACATTCGAACGGGTCAATTCATTAGCTATTCTCTTAAGTGAATTCTTTTCTAGTTCTGAATTAAAAAAGTTAAGAAATGAGATTGAGAGGATTGAGCCTGATAATAATATGATTAATACACCAGAATATTTTCCGCTTTTTAGATTAATCCAATAAAAAGCAATTGAAAAGACTAAAATGGAGTATATGAGTACTAAGAAAAATGAACTTTTTAAAAACAATAATTCATCAATTATTAAAATCATTGTAACTAATAAAAAGAGCATTATAAAATTCATGTTTTTTTTAGAACTTGAATATTTATTAATCACAGAATTAAGAAATGTTATAATCGCGATAGAAAACAACACTGTTATCAATCCAATTAGCAAAATATTTAGATACATAAACGATGTTTGGTAGTTACCAAATAACACTGCATCCTTAAAATATAATATTGACGAATCGAATATTACACTTCTAATTGTTGACGAAAACGAATTGTATAGCAGTATAAAAATTGGTGAAAATAGTAGTGTAACTGAAATCATCTGCAACTTAGAAATTGCATTTTTCGAGAGATGGATTAAAAATCGATAAAGTTTAATAACAATAATCAGAACTGTTATTATGGTGATAAATAATTCAAGGGGCGACTTAGTTATTCCATTCCCAAAAGTTGAAGAGAAGTAGATGGGGTTTACTAAATTGGAAAAATTTAATAGTTCAAGAAGGTTTAACCAGTAGAAAAAAAATCTTGCGAATATAATTGAAAAGATTACAAAACTTAGTTTAACAATTTCTCCTCTTCTTTTTAATTTTCTATAAATCCAGAAAATTAAAAAAAGAAGAGTCAGTAAAAAAAACATCGATTGAATAAGCTCAATGTTCTTCGCAAGTCTTGCAACATCAGCATCTCTGCTAATATTTTTAATTATTAGAAACCCAATTTGAGAACCACTACTATTATTTACTTTTATAGGATTGTCACTATTAGTAACTATATCATAATGAATTGATATACTAGCATCAAATTCCTCTTCAAGCTCTTTTTTAAGATTTGCATCTTCAATATTTAATTTTAATACTCTATATTTTTTCTCAATCGGAATTGCACTTAAAACTAGATAATTATTACTAAAATCAATTCTAGCTAAATATACCATAAGGGGTGTTTGAAGAAAGAAAGTTTCACTATCAGAATGATTTTCTTTAAGTAATTTTAATTTGCGAATGTTTACAAGTCTATCTTTATTCCATCCTAAAAGTTCCCCATCAGAATTAAAAATATTTACCGATACCTCATTAAAGGCATCGGGTGTTACTAATTCTAGAAAATCGATTTTGCTTGCAATGTTTCCTTCAACAATTTGATTTACTAACTTACTTGAAATCGAAGATAGAATAGATTCTTTAAAAAGAATTTTTTCACTTACTCTTTCAGCAATATTAGTTTTTACTTCTTTGAATTCACTATTCCAATTGGAAGTGTAGGTCTCAATTATCTTTGGTGCAAAAAGTCCAATAAGGATTATTGAGAAAATTCCAAGCAACGTTATAATCAGATATTTTCTTGATAAGTTATTCAATAATATCTTCTAGTTAATTGTGATTTGATATATTTTCCACTCTTCATTTTCCAACTTAAGTGATACAAAAACTTGCGATTCCCCTTTTACACCCGATTTATTATATACTAATTTACCAATAGCAAAATGCTTTTCATTACTAGAACTAACCTTAATTATTCTAAAATTGATTGGTTTGTAATCTCTTAAATAGTCTTTAAGTATATAGAACGATTGATTTGAACTAAAGTAGGATGCAACACCAGTCTCCAAACTGATATAGGTTTCCGAGTATAAGAAATCAGAGAACTCTTTTACTGCCCCAGTTTTAATCCCAATTTCAAAATGGGTGAAAATAGTTTGAATTTTTTCTTCATCAGAAATTTGCCCAATTAAATTAGAAGAATTTATTCCTATTAGGAAAAATAAAATTAAGGGTAATATTTTAGTAATCGTCTCTTTCATTCTAAATGGAATTAGCATATTAAAATAATTAAAATGAGGATTAAATAACAGAATGGTTTTTTATTGATGTGAAATAATCCTCCTATGTTTTGGAGGATTATTTGCAAGATGAAATTTTTATCTAGAATTATTTCTATTAATTTCTATTTTTTTTGGAATTTTTCTTTTCCCAGAATTTCTATTTGTTTTAAGTTCAACATTGCCTTCTGCAGTTTGGTATGCCCAATCAAATTCTATATGGTCAGCAAATATTTCACTAATTCTTATTTTAGCAAAATGGTTATCCCAAGTCCAAACTACATATGTGTTCCCTTTGATAGCTCGAACATATTTAACATTCTCTCCAGGTAATAATTCAACCCAACCACCAATAGGTGCAAAAGAAACAGAATAGATATCCAAAGTTCTCCCCATACTCTGAATATCAGAATCTGACCAAACATTTAGGTAAAAAACTCCATTATCATTTTCAAAAAAGAAATCAGTCTCTAATGAATTGTATTCATCAATACTATATTGATTGAAATCATATCCCGCAATGTTTGGGAAATTTCTAAAATCATAAACTAGCTGATTAAACCCCTCTGGTCTTGGAGTATCGTAAGCAACATCATAACTTAAATCACTTTCATTTCCACTAAGATCATATGAAGCAACTGCATAGTAATTAGTAACTCCATTTGCTGCTCCATAATCAACGAGACTAGATTCAACTGTTGTGGCCAACAGTATATACTCTCCATCGTATTGGTCGCTGTAATAAACAGCATATCCAGCGAAATCGGAATCATAAACATGGTTCCAACTGATAACTACTAAATTGTCACCAGTTTCAGTAATAATGTTACTCGGAACTGCTGGCGGTGTATCATCAAAGAAAAGAAAATTTTCTTGACATGAAAAAAGTGATAGAGATGCTAATAGCAAAATAAATATTTTTAATGTTTTCATTGTTTCCTCCATTTTTCAAGAAACTATACAAATGAAATGCCAAGTTTGAGTTTTTGTAACATTACTTAATAATTAATTGGATGAAAATAAAAAGCATGTCATTTCTAACCATTTTTTGGTGAGAAATTCTTTGATTTGTGAGAGATTTCTCACATTCGTTCGAAATGACAAAATAGTTAGTACTTATTCTGTCTTAAGAATAATTAATACAAAAAAAAACATTTTAAGGGGGGCGAAGGAAAGCAACGACTTCACTGTTTACAATAATAGTCAACAGTGAAGTCATTTAATTACAACTTAAATTGAGTGGAATTCACCATCAACGAACATTTGCGAACTGTTAATTACGGCTAAAGATTTCCCTTTTAGTTTTCTTCCACCAAAAGGAGAATTTATTGAACGAGATTTAAAAGATTTAATATCAACTTCCCATTCTTTTTCAATATCAATTATTGTCAAATTGGCAACCTCGCCAACCGCAAATTGTGGAACTTCCAAGTTAAGTATTTTACGTGGATTTACAGATAGTTTTTCCACTATCTGTTCAATAGTAAGTTTTTTTGTGTGAAATAATTCTGATAACGTTATTCCAAGTTGAGTCTCTAAACCAATAATACCGTTAGGTGCATATATATACTCCATCTCTTTCTCTTCAATATTATGTGGAGCGTGGTCACTAGCAATACAATCAATTGTACCATCTTGCAAACCTTCAATTAAAGCATCAACATCCTTTTGCTCTCTTAAAGGAGGATTCATTTTATAATTTGGATCGAAAGCTTTTATACTTTCATCAGTTAATGTAAAATGATGTGGAGCAACTTCTGCACTAACTTCAACCCCCCTCTTTTTAGCTTCTCTTACTAACTCAACTGATCTTTTAGAGCTCATATGCGCTACATGAATTTTTCCACCGGTATACTCGGCAAGTAAAATTCCACGCATTACTATTAAATCCTCTGCTACTGTGGGTATGGATGGCAAACCAAGTTGGGTGGAAACAATACTTTCATTCATGGAACCACCAGCCAAAGACTCATCTTCGCAATGTTCAATTATTGGTGCATCAATCATTTTGGAATATTCCAATGCACTTCTTAACAATGCAGCAGTTTTAACAGCTGTTCCATCATCAGAAAATCCAACTGCACCAGCATCGTAAAGTTCTAACATGGGTGCAAGTCCTTCACCTTTTCTTCCTTTTGAAACAGCACCAATTGGATTAATCTCTACAAGGTGATCTCTACCTCTATCGATAATAAATTTTACAACCTCGGCAGAATCAATTGCTGGATTTGTATTTGGCATACACGCAACACCAGTAAAACCTCCAGCTGCAGCACTATTGCTTCCGCTAAGAACAGTTTCCTTATCTTCTTGACCTGGCTCCCTAAAATGAACATGCATATCGTACAATCCAGGTACGCCAAGTTTTCCTTCAAAATTATATTCTTTAACATCTTTAATTTCCGAAGAATCAAGACTTCCAATCTTTTCTATTATTCCATCGGTAATTAATATATCAGCATTTTCATTTAATCCTTGATCTGGATTTACTAATTGAAGACCTTTTAATAAAACTTTCATTTTCTCTCCTTATTCTGCTCTAGTACCTAATAAATATAAAACTGCCATTCTAATTGCCACACCGTTTGTAACTTGATTTAAAATTATCTGGGATGTCCCATCCGCAACTTCTGATGAGAGTTCAACTCCTCTGTTAATAGGTCCTGGATGCATTATTAAAATATCTGGATTATTCTCTGCAATTCTATCGGTTGTAATTCCAAAATAATTATGATACTCTCTTACAGATGGAATTAGTCCTCCAGCATCGCGCTCTAATTGAATTCTAAGAACATTTAGCACATCATTCTCAGCCATAGCTATATCAATATTATTATAAATCTTTACTCCCAGAGACTCTAATTCCCAAGGTATCATTGTGGATGGTCCGCAAACAGAAACATGTGCTCCCATAGCCTGTAAACCATAAATATTCGAAAGAGCAACACGACTATGAGCAATATCACCAACTATGCAAACTTTAAGTCCTTCCAGTTTGCCAGTTTTTTCTCTGATAGAATACATATCCAATAGTGCCTGAGTTGGATGTTCATGACGTCCATCACCTGCATTGATAATATTTGCATCCGATATTTGAGTTAGATATTTAGGTATTCCGGCTGACTCATGACGCACAACAATCATATCAACTTTCATTGCTTCAATATTTAGAACTGTATCCTTAAATGATTCTCCTTTAGCTGCACTACTTCCAGACTTTGTGAAATTCATTGTATCTGCAGAAAGCCTCTTCTCTGCTAATTCAAATGAAAGTCTTGTTCGAGTAGAATTCTCATAAAAAAGATTGAGGATTGTTTTCCCTTGAAGAGTGGGTACTTTCTTAATTGGACGTTCTAAAACTTCTCGGAATGTTTTTGCTGTATCCAAAATTAGTTGGATATCTTCTTTTGGGACTTCGTGAAGACCCAGTAAATGGTTTGATGATAGACTCATTAATTTAACCTTTATTTAATCATTTTCTGTTTCAATTAAATAGACTGCATCTTCATTGTCAATTTCAGTCATTTTCACTTTAACTTCTTCGTTGATTGATGTTGGAATATTTTTCCCTACATAGTCAGCTGTTATTGGCATCTCTCTGTGACCTCTATCTACTAATACGCAGAACTGAATTGTATTTGGTCTTCCGAGATCCATTATAGCATCAAGCGCTGCTCTCACTGTTCTTCCAGTATAAAGAACATCATCAATTAGTATTACATCCTTCTCGGTCAAATCAAATGAGATATCTGTAACAGATACTTCCGGTTGCTTTAATCTAGTTCTGAAATCGTCTCGATAGAGGGTAGCATCTAATATTCCTAACTCGGGCTTTTTATTCTCAATAGCGCCTATCTTCTCTTGAATTCGATTAGCTAGAAATTCGCCTCGAGTTCTCATCCCTAGAAGTACAATATTTTCTGATCCTTTATTGTGCTCAATTATTTCATGAGCTAACCTTGTTGTGGTCCTATCTAAACCAACACTATCAATAACTTTTGCTTTTATGTCCATATACAAAAAATCCTCCTTAACTCGCGTCGCAGAGGTCCTTATAATTTATTACTATATGTGTTTTTTCTATTCAAACCTTGTCTATCTCTCGGATAAAATTAAAGGAAATATTTGTGCAAATATAATTTTTTGTGAAGTTAATGTAAAGGGAAATTAATTTTATTTAAACAAAAAAGGATCGCCATAAGACGATCCTTTTAACTTACTATATTAATAATACTTAATCAAGAACTATGAACTCAATCCTTCTGTTCATTGCTCTACCAGCTGCATCTCTATTATCACCAATAGGATTCACTTCACCATAACCAACAGCGGAAATTCTATCATCACTAATTCCACGAGCCATTAGGTATCTTTCAACTGAATCTGCGCGTTTTTGAGAAATTATCAGATTAGATTTTGCAGAACCAACATTATCTGAATAACCTTGAACTTCAATAGTCAAGTCTGGATTTTGTTGCATCATCTTTGCAGTATGAAAAAGGATAGGATATGCTTCAGGTTTTAATTTATCACTATTAAAATCAAAATTTACACCCATTAGTAATATTCTATTATCACTTCTAGATATAGTCGTGACAGGTACTTCTTGCACAACAACAACTTCTTTTACAACTTCGCGAGGAATATGCCTCTTAATTATATTTTCAAGTCTTTCATAATCAACTGGATCTTGTTGTTGAATTCCATCATACAACTGGCATATTTTTGAAGGCTCACCTTTAGAGAAGTACCACTCAACACCAACATCAAGTTTTGCAAAACCATCCGAATTAAATCCTAAAACTCCAAATCCTTCTGAGCCATAAATACCATCAAAGTCACTTCTGGTAAGGGAAAAGAATCCTAACTCAGTTTTAAATTTCCAATTTTCAGATAAATTTGCAATTGCACCAATTCCAATACCTATGGTTAAACTAGCAAGCATATCCGCATCTTCTTGCCTATAGTTTGGGTCGCCAGTAATGCTTTCTGAAATTGTATAAAAGTTCTGTCCTATTCCTCCAGTCACAAATGGAGAAAATGACTCGCAAGGCATAAAATAATAAACTATATCTAAGTATATACCAAAAGTTGAAGTTGTAATATCAATATCTCTCGCTGCTGATATTTGGGCATATGTTCCGCCAACTACATCTGGAGAACCTGTAATACTTCCATAATTCATATATAATCTCAATCCTGTATGCTCTGTAAAATTTCTTTGGATAGAGAAATAACCGCCAAAGCTATTCAATGACTGAATCTGAAGATTAGTAGAGGTATGATTTAAAAGAGAACCACCAAAACCTAAAGACCACGAATCTTTTAGAGCTTGGGCTTGAATTAGCGAAGTAAATAATAGAACTGTTGCTAAAAGAGTAATGAGTTTTTTCATAATATAACCCTTGTGCTTTGTTTAATAAACTTGTTTATATAAACCATTGTAAACTTTTATAATATATACTGTTACATAATTACGAATTTAAATTGAATAAGTCAAGAATTATTAAATTGTAATTTTCACATAGTGTAAACTTCAACACTGAGAATTAAGATTTTTCAAATATTTCGAAGCAATAAATTTTGTTTTCCTCCTAAAGTTTTTCACATACTATTCGATGATACAAGTAGATTTTTTTACAAAAAACATTAAACAGATCAACCATCTGTGGGATAAGAATGAGTCATATTCTAATAGCCGAGGATCAGCAGTCAGCACGTTTTGTGCTCACATTTCAATTAAAAAAAGTGGGATTTAAGGTTACAGCCGTTGAAAATGGGGCTTTAGCATTAAACACTATTCAAGAAAATTTAGATTCCGATAATAAAATAGATTTATTAGTTACAGATATTGAAATGCCTGAAATGTCTGGCTTGGAATTATATCAACAAATAATTGAGAAACATCTTAAAATTCCTGTAATTGTAATGACAGCCTATGGTACTAAACACCTTGTAGTTGAACTAATGAGAATGGGATGCTCTGAATATTTAGATAAGCCATTTCCATCTGAAGAACTTATTGGAAGGATAAATCAAATCCTTGAAGAAAAAAAAGCACTAAAAGAGAAAAAAAGTAAATATGAAAATGACAAAAACAAATTAGAGTCTGAACTTAGTAACTATAAACACTCCAGTGAAAAACTAAGAGAGCAAATGAACTCTGCAATAATTGCATATGAAAATATTATTAAAATTGAGGATAAGAATCTTAATGTTGATCTAAGCTACAAGATAAAACCATTAGCCGATTTAGGTGGTGATTTCTTCTCCATCAAAAACACAGAAACTGGATGCGATATATTATTGGCTGATGTTGCTGGGCATGATATGGGCTCCTCCTTTCATACTATTCTAATTAAAAATGTTTTTGAAGAGAGTGTAAAATCATTAAAAAGTGGGAACGACTTTTTTAGTGAACTAAACAGACGCTTAATAGATGATAGTGAAAACAATAGACTTGTTACAGCAGTCTTTATTAGAATTAATCTAGAAGAAATGAAAGTTGAAATTACTTCTGCAGGACACCCTCACACAATTTGTCTAGAAAACAATTCACTACATCCAAAGCAAAATAAAGTGTATGGAGATGTTCTTGGAATTCTTGATGACGTATTATTTGAAACTAGTACTATTAATATCTGCAGAAAAGATAGAATACTCTTCTACACAGATGGCATTGAAGATCATGGATATATAAATAATAAAACTGGAATGAAAGTAAAACTTAAAGATTCTGGTTTAATAAAATTAGTGTCTGCAAACAGAGATTTAGAACTAGAACCATTTGTAGTTAGAACGTGGGAAAACATTTTATCATTTGGTAAAAACAATGCAAAAGATGATATGACTTTTGTAGCAATAGAAATTAAATAGAAATAAATAAAGAAGAGGTTACATTGTATAAAATTGATAAAAACAGTGATTATATCAGTTTTGAATTCTCATCTGATTTAAAATATACAGATAGAATTATCGAAGATTCTATTGACTTCCTTAAGAGCAATGATATTGGAACACATAGCGATTTTAAACTTGTAGTAAGAGAATTAGTTATTAATGGAATTGAACACGGAAACAATAACAATAGCTCAAAAACAGTTAAATGTAAAATTAGCAAAGTTGGTAATCTACGTTTCAATATTGAAGTTGAAGATGAAGGCGACGGCTTTAACCATTCAGACCTTGATTTTAAAATGCCTGAAGATCCCGAGCAACATAGACATCGGGGTATTCCACTAATAAATACTATGGTAGATCAAATTGAGTTTAACGAAAAAGGAAATAAGATTAATGTGATTTTTTCATTCCATAATGAAACTAAATTTGATGTTTCTAATGACAATGGAGCTTTAACAATCACTCCATCTGGAAATATAACATCAAGTATCGCTGATAGTTTTAGAAAAATCTTGCTTGAATCTCTTGACGAAAATAATGAGAACATTATTTTTAATTTCAAAGAAGTAGAAGATTTAGATTCAATTTCACTCAGTTTGCTTATAACTTTTGCAAAAATGTTTAGTAGAAAATTCCCTGATACACATATTAAAGTTGTGAATGCTAATAAAGATATTAAAAATCTTTTTACTCTAACTCGAATAAATAAATTTTATAACATCACAGATTAATGAAGAAGGTTAGTTATGGATGATACAATGAAAGAACTTCTCGAAGAATTTATCTCAGAATCGAAAGAACACTTGAGTACAATTGAAGAGGATTTTTTAGAACTGGAACAACAAAAAGATAATCCCGATAGCAAGCTTGTAAATAAAATATTTAGAGCTATACACACAATTAAAGGGACTTCTGGCTTCTTTGGATTAGAAACTATTACAAGTCTTTCCCATACAATGGAAAATATTTTATCTCTCGTTAGAAATGGTGAAATGGTTCCAGATGGCAATATAATTGATACCTTGCTAACCGGTGCTGATATAATTAACTCTATGATTGATGATATTGATCATAGTAACGAATTTGATATTTCCGAAATCCTTGGTAAGCTAAATATAATTCTGGAAGGTGACGGAGAACCCTCTGAGTCACTTGAGGAGATGGAATTAGAAGTTGACCTAAAAGATAATGATGGTAATCCTATTGGGTTTAAGATTGATTTATTCGAGTTAAACAGTATTCTATCAAATTATAAGTTTCTGTATCTATTAAAACTTAATCTTAGTGAACTTACAAATTATGGGATAGCCTCCCCTGTTCAATTAATTCAAAAGATGTTGAAAAACGGACTAATCGCAGATACTCAGACAACAACAATGGATGAAGATTTATCAGCATTACCAATTGGTCCAATTTTCTTTGAAGTTGTTTATGCTACCAATCTTCAAAGAACTACAATAATAAAAAGGTATAAACTAACAGAAGAGGAGATTATAACTCTTGATCAAAATTTTGCTGGAGCAATTCCAAAAGAAGAGAAGGTAGAAACTGAAACTTTCAGTGAAGAAGTGGAAGAAAAGATTTCTCAGGAAGTAGTAAAAGTTGAAAAAAATATTGCTACAACATCCACTAAAAAAACTACTGCCAAAAATGCAGTTGTAAAAGTTGATATTGAAACAAGTAAGCTCCCAAATAAAAAAACGCATGCTGAAACCTCAGTTCGTATTCAGGTTGATTTGCTTGATAAACTAATGCGCCTAGCTGGCGAGTTAGTTTTAGTGCGAAATCAACAAGTATTAATAACTGAAAACCAAAACAGTTCTGCTAGGAAAAACTCACAGCGTTTGGATCTTGTGACAACTGAGCTACAAGAAGCAATAATGATGACAAGAATGCAACCTGCCGGAAATGTATTTAATAAGTTCCATAGAGTTGTGAGAGATATTGGGAAAAATCTAAACAAGCAAATAGAAATTCACATAAGTGGAAATGAAGTAGAACTAGATAAAACTATTTTAGAATCACTTGCAGATCCACTAACACATATTATCCGAAACAGTTGTGATCATGGTATTGAAGCCCCCGAAGTTCGTGAGGCTACTGGGAAAAACTCACAAGGGAATATCTGGCTCTCAGCATTCCACGAGGGCGGACAAATAAATATCCAAATAAAAGATGATGGGAAAGGGATTGACCCAGAAGTTATCAGAAATAAAGCATTTGAAAAGAGTCTAAAAACCGAAGCAGAACTTGATGCAATGAGTGATAAGGAAATAGCTAATCTAGTTATGTTAGCTGGATTCTCAACTGCAGAGAAAGTTAGTAATATTTCTGGTCGTGGTGTAGGAATGGATGTTGTAAAAGATGGAATTGAAAAACTCAACGGTTCAATTGAACTTGATTCTGTTAAAGGTGAAGGCACTACTTTAAACTTACGTCTACCATTAACTTTAGCAATTATTCCAAGTTTAATTATACGTATTGGTAAACAACGTTATGCAATTCCACAAGTAAATTTGGAAGAACTGGTAACTCTATATGATGATGATGTTAACACCAAAATTGAACGAGCAAATGATTTAGAACTCTTTCGCTTAAGAGAAACACTTCTTCCAATGGTTCGTTTAAATGAAGTGCTACTTCATAAAGAAAAATTCACATCAGAAACCAGAAGTAATATAACAGAAAAGTATTATAAGCTAAGTCAGAGTGATACCCCTCCAAAAACATTAAGTTTTGCTGTGCTAAAAGTGGGTTCCCTTAAGTTTGGATTAATTGTTGATGAAGTAATTGGTACGGAAGAGATTGTTGTAAAACCTATGCACTCGGTTAATAAAACTATATCTATCTATACTGGTGCTACAATTATGGGGGATGGAAGTGTTGCCCTTATTCTTGATGCTGATGGAATTGCAAAACATACAGGAGTTACTGCTGAGCTAGCAGAAGTAGAAGAAGTAGCATTAACTTCTATGAATAGTTATCAACATGTAGAATCTCAAACAATTCTACTATTTAAAAATGGCCCAGAAGAACAGTTTGCAGCTGCTCTACCACTAATTAGAAGAATAGAAAAAATCAAAATGAGCGATGTTGCGCAAATAGGTCATAAAGAGTTCATCACAGTCGATAATGTTTCAACTAAAGTATTACGTCTCGATCATATTCTAAGTGTTTCATCTGCCGAAGATAGCGATGAAGCATTTTTACTCCTCCCAAAACATATTCATAAACCTTTTGGAATTCTAGTTACATCGCTAGTTGATATTGAAAACTCTACAATTGACTTAAATACTGAGAGCTACACTGAGGATGGGTTACTTGGTACAACAATTATGCAAGATAAAATGACTCTATTTATCGATATTTATAGATTGATTGAAATATCTGAACCAGATTGGTTTGCCGATAGAAGACTAGGCGCAGCAGAACATGATGAAATAAAAAGAGTCTTATTGCTTGAGGATTCTTCATTCTTTAAAGAACTTGTAAAAGGGTATTTAGTTTCGGAAGGATATGAAGTAGACACAGTAGAAAATGGACTTGAAGGATTACAAATGCTCCATGAAGTAGATTACGACTATGATATTATTGTATCAGACATTGAAATGCCTGAGATGGATGGAATAGAGTTCATAAAAGAAGTTCGAAAAGAGGATAGTACTAAAAATACAAAAGCACTTGCATTAAGTTCTCTCAGTAGTGATTTAGATAAACTAAAAGCTACCGATGCTGGTTTTGATAGATACGAAGTAAAAATGGAACGCGAACTCTTCTTAAATACAATATCAGAAATGTTGAATGGATAGGAAAAATGTGAGAAGTGAGAAGTGAGAAGTGAGAAAGAGTTTCTCTTTCCTATCTTACCTCTACCCTCTTACGTAACAAACGTAAGTAAAAAGAACTGAGGATATAATGGCAAAAAAACAAATGATAATATCAGAAAATATTAAGATGAAACAGCTTTTAACTTTCCATATTTCAGGTAGACTTTTTGGAATTGATATTAGTGCAGCTCGGGAAGTAAGCCCTGAGGTAGATTTCACTCCAGTTTTCCATGCAGCTGATGAAGTAAAAGGATTAGTAAATATTCGTGGACAAATATATTTAGTACTCGATTTGCATAAAATTCTTGGCTACAAGTTATCCGAAAAAACTGAAGATACTAGATTCATAATCTTGAAAGAAAATATTGGAGAATCATTTGGTGTAATTATAGATAAAGTTGGTGAAGTTGTTGAAATATCTGAAAAGGAAATTAGAAATATTCACTCAGGAAATGAAAGTGGAATTGAAAATTTAGGAAACAAAGTAGAAGCACTTACTCTTGGTATTAGCAAACTTGAAAACCAACTACTTGTAGTTTTAAGTCCTGAAAAACTCTTAAATGAAATAAATAAGACAATGGAGAGATAGTTATGAATTTTGCAAAAAAATTAACCTCTATAAGTATTAAGAAAAAATTTATAGTAATGGGAACCGCAATGGGAGTAATACCAGTTATTGTTATGGCATTTATTTCCTTGCAAATCGCAAGTTCCGAAATTCAAGATGAAGCATTCGCAAAATTAGAAGCTGTGAGGGATATTAAAGTAGATCAGATTGAAGACTATTTTCAAAGTATGATAGATGATATCTCTGTTCTTGGAAGTACAAGTGAATTAATAAAAGTTTTTGATGAAATCAGAAAATACCATGTAGATATGAATACTCAACCAGATGGGAACTATGATATAAGCACGACAAGGTATAAAAATCTTTGGGAAAATTCTTCGCCCTTTTTTGCAAAATATTTATCAACACTAGATTACACAGATATGCTTCTAACCTGTACAGCTCATGGTCACATTATGTACACTTACCAAAAAAGAAGTGACTTAGGGTTGAATATTAGAACTAGTGAGATAAAAGAGACTCATTTAGCATCTATTTGGAAAAAAGTAAAAGAGACAGAAAAAGTTGTAATAGAAGATTTCGATTTTTATAAGCCAAATGGTGGAAAACCTACTGCATTTATAGGTGCTCCATTTTACGAAAACAAAAAACTTATAGGTGTAATTATTTTACAGATTCCTCTTGATCACATTGATGAAGTAATGCAACAAAGTAAGGGTTTGGGAGAGACAGGGGAAACCATTTTAGTTGGTCATGATCATTTTTTACGTTCTGATTCAAGATTGGCAAATGAATCAACAATTTTAAAAACCAAAGATGAAAGTGAAGCAGCTATTAAATCTCTGGAGGGGAAAATTGGTATTACAGAATATATTTGCAATCATAAATTAGAAGCATTTGCTGCATATTCAAAACTAGACATTCCAGGATTGCATTGGGCACTAATTTCAAATGTCCATCGTGAAGAAGTAATGGCTGGAGAAGGTCGTATAATAAGTTCTACTTTTTATACTGTTACTATTCTTGCAATTATTATGGGATTTATAGGATTATTAGTTGCTAATTATTTCACAAACCCCATACTAAAAGTTGTGAGTTTATTGAAAGATGTGGCTAAGGGAGATTTAACCAAAACAATTAAATTTGATACTGGAGATGAATTTACAACTTTAAGCGATTCAATCAATGAATTTCTAAAAAGTTTTAGATTGATTATTGGTAATTTGAAAAATACTGAAGAGACCTTATATCTTGCATCTCAACAATTAACCGATGCATCGTCTAATGTTGCTTTAAGTGTTACAGAAGTTTCCACAGAAATATCTACAGTAGCAAGTGCCACTGAGGAAATGTCATCTAATATTAGCAATATGTCGGCTACAGCCGAAGAGATGAGTATTAACGCTAATAATGTATCTACTAGTTCAACTGAAATGTCAGATACAACTTCTAGCGTAGCTGCTGCAGTTGAGGAAATGAGTATGTCTATTGCAGATGTACTCAAAAACTCTAATGAATCAACTAACATTGCAAACGAAGCAGCAGACATGTCGGGAAACGCAACAGAAACAATGAAGGTACTTGGAAGTGCCGCAGATGAGATTGGAAAAGTAACAGAAGTAATAAAGAGAATTGCAGAGCAAACAAATTTACTTGCTCTAAATGCAACAATTGAAGCTGCATCTGCTGGTGAAGCTGGTAAAGGATTTGCTGTTGTTGCTAATGAAATAAAAGAGCTTGCAAACCAAAGCGCAACTGCAGCAGAGGATATTGCTACTAAGATTACTAGTGTTCAAGAAAATACAACTAATGCAATTACTGTTATTGATAGTGTCTCTTTAATTATAGAAAAGTTAAATAATTCATCCAATATAATTAGGAATTCTGTTGAACAACAGACTGAAGCTGTAAATAGCATTGCAACAATAACAAGTGAAGCTCAAGCTGCAACTGAAAATATTTCAACAAATATAGCAGAAGTTGCACAAGGTTCAGCTGACCTTTCAAAGAATGCAAGTGAATCTGCAGAAGGTGCAAATGAGGTTTCACGCAGTGTTCATAT
>Ga0164315_10000654_pt1 | contig 24645 bp, 19 predicted proteins | sample GuaBasSedimGuay6_FD_113737 | JGI IMG/M metagenome (GOLD analysis project Ga0164315, IMG submission 113737) | Subseafloor sediment microbial communities from Guaymas Basin, Gulf of California, Mexico - Guay6, Core 4569-2, 0-3 cm | ecosystem: Environmental > Aquatic > Marine > Hydrothermal vents... | reverse complement strand
GAAGGCGGGAACACCGACGATGGGAGGGGCGCTTATTCTGGTCGCAATTACAGTCAGTACGCTCTTGTGGGCTGATTTGAGCAATCGTTACGTCTGGATTGTTTTACTGGTGACGATGGGGTTTGGTGTTGTCGGTTTTATCGATGATTATAAAAAATTGGTCCTGGGAAACAGCGATGGTCTGTCAGCCGGGAAGAAATATGGTGGGCAGTCTCTGGTTGCGGGGATTACTGCTTTTTACCTTTACTCTACGGCAGCCATTCCGGCGGAGACACAGTTTATTGTTCCATTTTTCAAGGATATCGTCCTTGAAATGGGGCTGTTTTACGTGGTTCTGACCTATTTCGTTATTGTCGGAACGAGTAATGCTGTTAATTTGACCGATGGCCTTGATGGTCTGGCAATCATGCCAACCGTTATGGTTGGCGGTGCGCTCGGCCTGTTTGCCTACCTTTCTGGACATGTTAATTTTGCAGGTTATCTTGCGATTCCCTATCTTCCAGAGGCGGGTGAACTAGTCGTTTTTTGTGCGGCATTGGTTGGGGCTGGGCTTGGCTTTCTCTGGTTTAACACCTATCCCGCTCAAGTTTTTATGGGAGATGTGGGGGCATTGGCGCTGGGCGCCGCGTTGGGTATTTTGGCGGTGCTGGTACGACAGGAAATTGTTTTGGTGATTATGGGCGGCGTTTTTGTCATGGAGACGGTGTCGGTCATTTTGCAGGTAGCCTCATTTAAATTAACAGGGAAAAGGATTTTCAGAATGGCACCGATTCACCACCACTTTGAATTGAAAGGATGGCCTGAACCAAGGGTGATTGTGCGTTTTTGGATTATCACCTTCATTTTGGTTCTGATCGGTTTGGCAACATTAAAACTGCGTTAAGTACGAATAATGAATTGTTCACAATTAATCACTGAAACAGATCAAATCTATCCCGGTATGGACCGGGAGGATGCGAGCGTACTTGTCGTTGGAATGGGTGCGACAGGTCTTTCTGTTGCGCACTTTTTGGCGGCGCAGGCGATTAGAGTGATGGTTGTGGATAGCCGTAAAAACCCGCCTGAGCTGGAAGCATTGCAGTCCTTGTTGTCTTCCTCTGATTTGTCAGCTGGCGATTTCAGTGCAGAATTCTTTGATCGGGCGACGCATATTGTTGTGAGCCCCGGTGTCTCGCTTGATTTGCCTGAATTGGTTGCGGCACGAGCAGCCGGGAAAGTAGTTCTGGGCGATATTGATCTTTTTTTCTGCCAGATAAATGAGCCTGTTATTGCGATAACAGGTTCGAATGGGAAAAGTACGGTCACTACTCTGGTGGGTTTAATGGCGGAGAAAAGCGGCCGCAAAGTTGCTGTGGGCGGGAACTTAGGACGCCCTGCGCTCGATCTGTTAAGAGAGCAAAATATCGATTTGTATGTTCTCGAATTATCCAGCTTTCAACTAGATAGCTGTGAGCTTTTGGACGCAAAAGTAGCGACGGTTTTGAATGTAACTGAAGACCATCTAGATCGGTATGTCGGTTTTGGAGGCTATCTTGATTCTAAAAAAAGAGTTTTTAACGGAACGGGTGTGATGGTTCTGAATCGTGATGATCCCCAGGTCATGGCAATGGGCCTTGCTGACAGGTCGATCATTACATTTGGATTGAGCAAGCCTGAAGCGGGTCATTATGGAATTGCGGAGTTTGAAGGGGAGAGTTGGTTCTTTAAAGATGAGCAGTTTCTATTGCCGGTAAGAAAGTTAAAAATTAAAGGACATCACAACCAGGCGAATGCGCTAGCCGCTTTGGCACTGGGCGAATCAGTCGGATTGCCAATGCAGCCGATGTTGGCGGTGTTATCCGAATTCAAAGGGCTCGATCACCGGATGCAGTGGGTAGCTGAAATTGATGGTGTGGAATGGATCAATGATTCCAAAGCAACCAATGTTGGTGCCTGCCAGGCAGCGTTAGATGGACTATCCGGAAAAGTGGTTTTGATTGCAGGAGGGGATGGGAAAGGTGCCGATTTTAGCCCGCTAGTCGAGGTGGTTAGAGGTAGAGTTAAGGCTGCGATATTGACGGGAAAGGATGCTAAAAAAATGGCTCAAATTTTATCACCTGTGACGGAGGTGATAAATGTTGCCGATATGCATGAAGCGGTATTAAGTGCTGCGGAATTAGCTGAAGTGGGTGATACGGTGCTGTTGTCTCCAGCTTGTGCCAGCCTGGACCAATACAGCAGTTACCAGGCGCGTGGTAATCGTTTTGTTGAAGCGGTGGAGGGGCTAGTCCGATGAGTGCAGTTATGGAGCAAGCTCGCCTAATGGTCGCTGAGAAGCCGCGCGGAGTGCGATTTCATCTGGATAAAACACTGATGCTTGTTTCAGTTACGCTGCTTCTATTCGGCTTTGTGATGATGACATCAGCCTCATTGCATCTTGGTGAGAAAATGGTCGGTGAGGCTTTCTATTATCCGTTGCGCCAACTGATTCATATCTCGCTCGGATTGGCTATTGCTGGGGCTGTATTCTTTATACCGCTTCAGTTCTGGGAAAAAACAGGGCAGTGGCTCTTTATTGCCGGTTTAGTCTTATTGCTTTTGGTGCTCATTCCAGGATTGGGTGCCAAGGTGAATGGCAGTGTCCGCTGGCTTGCAATAGGGGGTTTCCGTTTGCAGGTAGCAGAAATGATTAAGTTGATTTCACTAATCTACACGGCAGGTTATTTAGTCCGCCATACCGATACCGTTCAGACCTCGGTAAAGGGAATGATTAGACCGCTGTTCCTGATGGCCTTTGCTTGCGGCTTGCTGCTGCAGCAACCCGATTTTGGGTCGGCAGCGGTGATTGTTATGTGTGCCTTGTTGATGATGTTTTTAGCAGGTGCTCGGTTATGGCAATTCGTACTGTTAGGACTCTTTCTGGCATTAACGGCTGTGTTGTTAGTGATCATTTCGCCTTACCGGATGCAGCGAGTGACCGCTTTCATGAACCCGTGGGAAGATCCATTAGGGAGTGGGTATCAACTAACTCAATCTTTAATTGCACTTGGAACAGGTGAATGGAGTGGTGTCGGATTAGGGGGCGGAGTTCAGAAGCTGTTTTACCTCCCAGAAGGCCACACTGATTTCCTTTTTGCCGTGATTGGTGAAGAGCTTGGTTTTATGGGTTCAGTAACCGTTATTGTGCTTTTTGGATTGTTTATCTGGCGTGCTTTCCGCACAGGGCTAAAAGCGGAAAAAATGGGCAACCAGTTTTCTGCCTTTCTTGCCTATGGAATTGGTATTTGGTTTGCGTTGCAGGCGTTTATCAATATTGGTGTCAATATGGGTGCTTTGCCGACTAAAGGTCTAACACTGCCGCTAATGAGCTATGGCGGAAGTAGCATGATTATAATGTGTGTAGCCGTTGCGTTGCTGCAGAGAGTTCATCACGAAGCAAGCTGTAACAAAGAGGGAGGCTTGCAGACATGAGTAAGAGAGTGATGATCATGGCGGGCGGAACAGGTGGACATATTTTCCCAGCTTTGGCAGTTGCCACCTGTTTGCGGGAGCAAGGTCATCAAGTGACATGGCTTGGAACAAAGAGAGGGCTTGAGGCTCGAGTCGTTCCGGCGGCTGGATTTGATATCGAATGGCTATCGGTTAGTGGCCTACGGGGGAAGGGTGTGATGGCACTGTTGCTCGCTCCTTTTATGCTATTTAAAGCCTGTTGGCAGGCGGCTGAAATAATCAGAAAACGTAAACCAAATGTTGTCCTGGGATTAGGAGGCTTTGTGGCAGGGCCCGGCGGTTTGATGGCTCGGTTAAATGGTTGCCCACTGGTGATTCATGAGCAAAACCGCATCCCTGGAACAACGAACAGACTACTGGCTAAAGTTGCAACGAGAGTATTGGAGGCTTTCCCCGGAAGTTTCAAAAAAGAGGTGCGCGCCGTTAGCACAGGAAACCCGCTGCGCAAAGAGATTGAGCTAGTTTCGACGGTAAAAAAAGAACCAAAATCATCAACAGATAAATTTAACCTGCTTGTTATTGGTGGCAGCCTGGGTGCGGCCATACTCAATGAGACTGTACCTGCAGCACTCAATAAACTGAATGACTTGAGTCGTCTGGCGGTCGTTCATCAAAGTGGGGAGAGGACAGTGTCGTTGGCGAAGGCAGCTTACGATAAGGTTAAGGTGAATGTTGAGGTGCTCCCCTTTATCGACGATATGGCAAAACAGTATCAGTGGGCTGATCTTGTGATTTGTCGAGCGGGCGCGATGACGGTTAGTGAAGTGGCAGCAGCTGGCTTACCCGCTATTTTTGTACCGCTGCCTCATGCGATTGACGATCATCAAACAGCTAATGCCCGTTATCTGGCTGATGCAGAGGCGGCGATTTTAATGCCACAACAAGATTTTAGGGCAGAGAAACTGGCATCTATGTTGGAGCAGTTAATGTCAGATCGAGAAATATTGTCGGGGATGGCCGTTCGAGCAGGAGAGATGGCCTCAATGGAGGCAACGGTTAATGTTGCTTCAATCTGCATTGAAGAGGCGAATTAATGCATACAACAGAACAAAAAATAAGAGCGGGCCAGTATGGTCTGGGGCATGTCCGCAAAATCCACCTGATCGGCATTGGTGGTGCCGGCATGAGCGGGATTGCGGAAGTTCTGATTAATTTGGGATATGAGGTTTCAGGCTCAGATCTACGCGAAGGGGCGATGACACAGCGGCTTGCTTCATTGGGGGCAACGATTCGTATTGGGCATGAAGCATCGCATGTGATTGATGTGGACGTGGTCGTTACCTCAACGGCGGTTGATAAAGAGAATGTTGAGGTTAACGAGGCGCGTGCGCGAAGAATCCCGATTATTCCGCGGGCCGAAATGCTTGCGGAGCTAATGCGTTTCCGGTTTGGTATTGCTGTGGCAGGGACGCATGGAAAAACAACAACAACGAGCCTGACAGCCAGTATTTTGGCAGAAGGTGGACTGGACCCAACCTTCGTGATTGGTGGCCGATTAAATAGTGCGGGTACCAATGCTCGTTTGGGAGAGAGTGCCTATTTGGTGGCAGAAGCGGATGAGAGTGATGCTTCATTCCTCTATTTGCAGCCTATGATGGCGATCGTAACGAATATTGATCAGGACCATATGGAAACCTATGGTGGCGACTATCAGCAGTTAAAAAGTGCATTTCTGGAGTTTCTGCATCATGTGCCATTTTATGGGCTGGCTATCCTCTGTCTCGATGACCCAGGAGTCAATGAAGTTTTGGCAGAAATCTCAAAACCAGTCAGAACGTACGGTTTTACCGAAAAGGCGGATATTCGAGCGAAAGATATTGTGCAGGAAGGTTTCCAGACGCACTTTTCTGTGGAGCGTAAAGGGGCAGAGCAGTCATTACAGGTGACACTCAATTTGCCGGGTAAACATAACGTTCAGAATGCGTTGGCAGCGATCGCAGTTGCGACAGAACTGGCTGTTTCAGATAAGGCGATCGTCAAGGCACTTGCAGAGTTCAAAGGAATCGGAAGGCGCTTTCAGGAAAATGGATTGATTCAATTAGATGATGGAGAAGTTTTGCTGATTGATGATTATGGGCATCATCCAACTGAAGTGGCAGCAACATTAGAAGCGGTCAAGAATGGCTGGCCAGAAAGACGTCTGGTATTGATCTTTCAGCCACATCGTTATAGCCGCACACGTGATTTGTTTGAGGATTTTGTTCATGTTCTGTCGAGCGCTGATGTGCTATTGCTGCTGGATATTTATTCGGCGGGAGAAGAGAAGATCTCTGGCGCAGATGGGCGCTCTTTAGCTCGAGCGATTCGTGCGCGTGGCCAGGTTGATCCGGTCTTTATTGAAGAAGCCTCGGAGCTTGTTGAGGTGCTGCCTGGTGTGCTGCAGCCCAATGATATTTTGATCACGATGGGAGCCGGTAATGTGGGCCAAATATCTGCCAATTTGATTGAACAGCTTAAAGTTCAGAAAGGAGCTCTGTAGAGATTATGACGGTCGCGGAACAAAAAACTGATCTGCAGGGTGACTTGCGAAAGGATGAACTGTTAGCTCGGTACACATCCTGGCGTGTGGGTGGCTCCGCAGACCGGTTTTATCGTCCAGGCGACCGGGATGATCTGTTGCATTTTTTAAAGAGCTTGCCCGCAAATGAAGCTGTTTACTGGATTGGGCTTGGAAGTAATCTTTTGGTTCGTGATGGTGGAATCAGAGGGACGGTTATATACACTCGTGGACGATTGAATGAACTGTATCTGCGGGAGGATGGACGCCTCTATGTAGAGGCTGGTGTTGCCTGCGCACATGTGGCCCGGTTTTGTTCAGAGAATGGGCTGACAGGTGCGGAGTTTTTGGCAGGGATTCCTGGAACAATGGGGGGTGCTTTAGCCATGAACGCAGGCGCCTTTGGTGGAGAGACCTGGGCTGCGGTTGAATCGGTCGATATGACAAATAGCCATGGAGAAGTGATTTTCCGGAAACGAAAAGAATTTGATGTTGGGTATCGCCAGGTTAATTGTGCGAAAGATGAATGGTTTTTATCCGCAGTACTGAATTTTTCAGCGGGTGATGGTGCCGAAAGTCGTGCCCGGGTTAAAGAATTGCTTGCCCACAGAGCAGCAACACAACCGACTAAGCAGCCGAGCTGCGGTTCAGTTTTTCGGAATCCTGAGGGCGATTATGCAGCACGTTTGATTGAATCGTGCGGTCTAAAGGGGCGTGTAATAGGTGGGGCTCTGGTTTCAGAAAAACACGCAAACTTTATTGTTAATAGCGGTGATGCAACGGCCGATGATATTGAACGGTTGATTGTGCTGGTTAAAGAGATCGTTGAGAAAGAGACTGGAATACAATTGCACCCGGAAGTCTGCATCGTTGGTGAAAAACCGGAGGGTGAAGATGATTGATCAACGGTCAGAAGCCCTTATTCGAACAGTGCAGAACCCGGAGGCGTTTGGTCGTGTCGCGGTATTGATGGGAGGTACTGCTGCTGAGAGAGAAGTTTCACTAAAAAGTGGTCAAGCAGTTTTTGAAGCACTGCTGAGAAATGGTATTGACGCTATCGCGTTGGATATCGGCGAGGCGCCATTGAAAGTGCTCATGGGTGGTGATTACTCGCGAGTATTTAACATGCTCCACGGTAGAGGTGGCGAAGATGGTGTGATTCAAGGACTGTTAGAAACGTTGGGTCTGCCATTTACAGGAAGCGGTGTGCTGGGTTCTGCGCTGAGTATGGACAAGCTGCGCAGTAAGCTTTGCTGGTTGGGTTGCGGTTTGGCGACGCCAGCCTGGTTACAAATAGAGGGGCCTGAAGATTTGGAGCGTTGTGAGGCGTTATTGGGTTTTCCGGTGATTGTTAAGCCGGCTCAGGAGGGTTCGAGCATCGGCATGAGTATGGCGATGAATGCGGAAGAGTTGGACAAGGCCTGGAAGCTGGCCGCTCAATGTGGATGTGAAGTATTTGCTGAGCAGTGGATTACAGGAAAGGAATACACCGTCGCGGTGATTCAGCAGTCTGCCTTGCCCATTATTCGGCTGGAAACGGACAACCAGTTTTATGATTTTGAAGCAAAATATATTTCTGATTCAACGCAATATCACTGTCCGTGCGGCCTACCATCAGAAACTGAAGAGGCTCTGCAATTACTTTCTGTGAAAGCCTGTCAGGCACTTTCTGTCAGTGGTTGGGGGCGTGTTGATTTAATGGTCGACGAGCAGGGAAAGCCCTGGTTGATCGAAGTAAATACCATTCCGGGGATGACCGACCATAGTCTGGTTCCAATGGCAGCAAATGCGGCGGGAATCTCTTTTGATGATCTTGCCTGGTTGATTTTGGAAAGTAGTTTTGCAGCAGAGGGTGGTTGTGATGGTTAAAAAACTTGCTATTCCTGAAGGTAACTCGACTCTTTCAGTCAAGCTGTTGAGTGTAGTGATAGGAATGATCGTATTTGCTGGACTGGTCACTCTGGCAATTGTTGAATTAGGCAAAGAAGAGCTGTTGCCTATTAAATTTGTAAGAGTGGAAGGGGATCTGCGTTACATCGACAGAGGTGAAATTAAAACCGAAATTGAGCCTTTATTGAAAAGAAGTTTTCTGGCACTAGATATGGAAGCAGTCAGTCAAGCTGTCGAGAGTCTCCCCTGGGTTGATTCGGCTCGAATTGCGCGCCTGTGGCCGGACACGCTTGAGATAAATTTAGTGGAACAGGTGCCCTATTTGAAATGGGGTAAGAGTAGTTATTTAAACAGGCGAGGCGAGCGGTTTGCCTCGGCAGGTAGAACGGTAGCTAAAGCGTTACCAGAACTGTTTGGTAAAGCGGGGCAGGAAAAGGTGCTGTTAGCGCAATTCGAAAAGATAAGTGATGCGTTAATGAAACAGGAGATGAAAATAAAAACCTTTCGAGTTACAGATCGACAGGCATGGCAGATCGAGCTGGAAAATGAAACAGAGATTTTGTTGGGACGTGACCAGCCCGCGTTGGCTTTTGACCGACTGATTCGTTCTGTTTCGTTATTGGGAAGTGAGCGGCTTCAGAGGATTGTTCGTATTGATATGCGCTACCCAAATGGCTTTGCAGTGCGGTGGAAAGAGACTGAGTTAAAGAAGGATGAAATGAATAGCTTTTTGCAGGACAGGAAAAATGCCTAAGAAAGATGAACGTAAAATTATAGTCGGGCTTGATATTGGAACGTCAAAGGTTGCCGCAATCGTTGGTGAGGTGCTGCCTGATGGTGTAATTGAGGTAATTGGCATTGGTTCAAATCCATCTCGGGGTTTGAAAAAAGGTGTCGTTGTCAATCTTGAGTCGACAGTTCACTCCATACAAAGAGCTGTGGAGGAGGCTGAACTGATGGCCGGGTGCCAGATCAATTCTGTCTATGCAGGAATTGCAGGCAGCCACATTAGTAGCTTGAATTCCCATGGAGTGGTTGCAATTAAAGATAAAGAGGTCTCGCAGGCAGATGTTGATCGGGTGATCGATTCAGCGAGAGCAGTTGCAATCCCTGCTGATCAAAAAATACTTCATATTCTGCCGCAGGAATTCATTATCGATCGTCAGGAAGGAATCAAAGAACCGGTAGGCATGGCTGGTATACGGCTTGAGGCGCGTGTGCACATGGTGACGGGTGCAGTGAGTGCGGCTCAGAATATTATTAAATGTGTGCGTAGGTGTGGGTTGGAGGTGGATGATGTTGTGCTGGAGCAGCTTGCTTCAAGCAGCTCGGTACTGACAGAAGATGAGAAAGATCTGGGTGTTTGCCTCGTTGACATTGGTGGCGGAACAACCGACATGGCAATTTTTACCGAAGGCTCAATTCGCCATACAGCAGTGATCCCAATTGCAGGGGATCAAGTCACGAATGATGTTGCGGTGGCGCTGAGAACTCCAACTAAACATGCGGACGAGATCAAAATAAAGCATGCCTGTGCGCTCACTCAACTGGCCAGCCAGGAGGATTTGATTGAGGTTCCGAGTATAGGTGATCGGCCGCCACGAAAAATATCAAGGCACAACCTGTCAGAAATATTAGAGCCTCGCTATGAAGAGTTGATGATGCTTGTGCAGGCCGAGCTAAGACGTAGCGGGTTTGAAGAGTTGATTGCGGCCGGAATCGTCTTGACCGGTGGGAGCTCAAAAGTAGAAGGGTTAGTTGAGTTAGCAGAAGAGGTTTTTCATATGCCAGTACGGCTGGGCTCTCCATTCGGAGTTTCTGGCCTGGTGGACATCATCAGAAATCCGATTTATGCAACGGGTGTTGGTTTGCTGTTGTTTGGTCAGCAGAATCTCGCGCATGAATTGAGAATGGAGCCGGTGAAGTCAGGTTTTAGTGGGGTTTTGGCGAAGATGAAGAGTTGGTTTCAGGGTAATTTTTAATTTTATTATTTTAATAGTTTTGTGAGAGAAAGGGGATAAAACAATGTTCGAATTAATGGATACATGCAATGAGAATGCAGTCATTAAAGTGGTAGGAATAGGTGGTGGTGGCGGTAATGCAGTTAATCATATGGTGAGCTGCGAAATAGATGGGGTTGATTTTATTTGCGCTAATACTGATGCACAGGCACTGAACAATAGTCAGGCGCGAACCACGCTTCAGTTGGGAGGTAACCAGACAAAAGGGCTGGGTGCGGGAGCAAATCCTGAAGTAGGCAAGCAGGCTGCGATGGATGATTATGAGCGGATTCGTGAAGTAATCGAAGGTGCTGATATGATTTTCATTACGGCTGGTATGGGTGGCGGAACTGGAACAGGCGCAGCGCCTGTTGTTGCTGAGGTGGCTAAAGAGTTAGGCATTCTGACCGTCGCTGTTGTAACAAAACCATTCCCATTTGAAGGTAATAAACGTAAAAAAATTGCCGATGAAGGGATTGAAGAATTAGGCCGATACGTCGATTCATTAATTACGATTCCTAACGAGAAGTTACTTCCTGTTCTCGGTAAAGATATGACGCTTCTGAATGCATTCAAAGCGGCAAACGATGTGTTGCTAGGTGCGGTTCAGGGTATCGCCGAGCTCATTACCCGCCCCGGTTTGATGAATGTTGATTTTGCTGACGTACGAACAGTCATGTCTGAAATGGGTATGGCAATGATGGGGACTGGCGTGGCAATTGGTGATAATCGCGCAAGAGAGGCGGCAGAAAGCGCTATTTCGAGCCCACTTTTGGAAGACATTAATTTGCAGGGAGCCAAGGGGATTCTCGTTAATATTACTGCCGGCCTTGATCTTTCAATTGGTGAATTTGAAGAAGTGGGTAATGCGGTTAAGGAATTTGCGTCTGATGATGCGATGGTCGTTGTCGGTACCGTTATTGATCCAGATATACAAGGCGAATTACGTGTAACAGTTGTTGCAACAGGACTGGCTGAAGTGGGGAGCCCCATTGCTCAGGAAACACCCATTAAACTGGTGCAAAAGAAGAAGACTGGAGAGGTTGATTATGAGTCGTTAGATCAGCCTACTGTTATCCGTCACAGCCGTGCCTTTGCGCCAGAAAAAAAGGTAGAGCCAGAGAAGGAAATGGATCTTGAATATCTTGATATTCCTGCATTTTTACGCCGACAGGCTGACTGAATCTTTGCGTTATTATTAATGGGCCTTATAATCCTTTTGTAGCGGGGTTCGTTTTGTGTGGAAATAGCTTATGTTACAATTCCGTGAATTATGCATGTGGCTAGATGAGAAACTAAATGATTAAACAGAGAACATTGAAAAATGTTATCCGCGCAACGGGTGTCGGGCTTCATACTGGCGAAAAGATTTATCTTACGTTAAGGCCTTCTGCACCCAATACAGGGATTGTTTTTCGTCGAGTTGATCTTGATGAGCCGGTTACGATTAAAGCTAAGCCAGAAAATGTTGGGGATACCCAGTTGTCGACCTGTCTGGTACAAGATGGGGTGAGAATTTCTACCGTAGAGCATCTGTTGTCGGCTATTGCGGGGCTTGGTATTGATAATGCCTGCATTGATGTGAGTGCACCAGAAGTTCCGATTATGGATGGAAGTGCAGGTCCCTTCGTTTTTCTTTTGCAATCGGCAGGTGTAGAAGAGCAAGATGCTCCGAAGAAATTCATTCGTATTAAGCAGAAAGTGATTGTTAAAGAGGGTGATAAGTGGGCCTGCTTTGAACCTTTTGATGGTTTTAAAGTTTCATTTTCGATTGAGTTTGACCATCCTGCATTTAAAAACCGGCCTCAGATGGCCTCGATCGATTTTTCTTCAACCTCGTTTGTAAAAGAGGTCAGTCGAGCCAGGACATTTGGCTTTATGAAGGATATCGAGGCGCTTAGAAAGAGAGAACTGGCTCTGGGGGGAAGCATGGATAATGCAATTGTTGTCGATGACTACCGTGTTTTAAATGAAGACGGCCTTCGTTACGAAGATGAATTTGTAAAACACAAAATTCTCGATGCCATTGGGGATCTGTATCTGCTTGGGCACAGTTTGATTGGTGCTTTTACAGGCTGTAAGTCTGGGCATGCGCTAAATAATCAGCTACTCCGGGAGCTTTTGAAAAACAAAGAGGCATGGGAAGAGGTAATATTTACGGAAGACGATGATGTTCCTATTTCTTATATAAGACCCATTCCGGTTAGCTGACTTAAAACGGTAAATCGTTCACAGAAAAATATTTCTTTTAGACTAGCCTTACACTCTAGGATAGAGATTTGAGTGTGTTGCTAAGGCGCTGAAGGGAATGTTTTAGGTCATTTTCTTCGAAGTGCTCAGCAGACTCCTGCAATAGCTCAATAACCGCTTTTGATGGGACTGTTTTTGAATCAACAGGTGTTGGCCGACTTGCTAGAATATTAGGTAACACTCGGATTTTTATTGAATTAAAGTGGTAAGGCAGTTGCCGGTTGATTGTTTCGAGCAGAGTGGGCGTATAAAAACGTAATTGCGAGACCCAAATAGCGCTGTCAACAAGGATGGTTAACTGCTTTTCTCTTATAGTGCACTGGTTGCAGTGTGAGGCGATAAAGTCAGGAAGCTGCTTTTTGAGGTAGAACGTAACGCGGTTGTTCTCGCTAATTTTAAACAGGATAGGCTTAAGCCCATTTGGTGAAGCATTTAACAGTGTATTCAGCTTTTTCATTGAGGCCTACAGTCTCCAAGTTAACTTAAAGAATACTCATCGAGATTAGAGATGCAAATTTTCCTTCTATCAAAAAATGGCACACAAACGCTTACCCTTAAGAAGGTAATGCTGTTTACAGCTCTGTTTGTTGTCATACCCGCTTTGAGTCTGGCTTTTTATATGGGCTCCAAGCTTGCGCCAACCTTTTCGGCAGCATCATATGAAAAGGTGGCTTTAATAGAACCATTGCAGAAAGAGTTAGGCGATCAAAAAAACAGGCTGATAGAGCTCCAGCAGAAGAGCCAGTCCGACTTAAATGGGTTGGCTGTTAAGTTGGGTCAACTACAGGCACAAATGCTTAGATTGAACGCTGTTGGCCAGCGTATGGCAAAAACAGCCGGTTTAGGTGAAAAGGAATTTAACTTTTCTTTGCCACCGGCGCTGGGAGGAATAACAGCCGGCAGAGAAGGCGAGGTGCATGATGAGAATAGTATTCGGGTATCGATCAGTCAGCTTTTTGTGCAGTTACAGGAAAAAGAGCAGCAGCTCAATGCGCTCGAAATAACTTTGTCTGGGAAGTTATCTCAAAAAGAGTTCAAGCCAGCAGGAAGACCTATTAAAAAGGGTTGGTTATCCTCTTATTTTGGCAAGAGGACAGACCCCTTTACAGGCCGAAAAACCTGGCATCATGGTGTTGACTTTGCGGGGCGTGAAGGTTCAGATGTGATCGCTATGGCGTCAGGTGTCGTCACCTGGGCTTCTGACCGGCATAACTACGGGAATATGGTTGAGATTGATCATGGCAAAGGATATGTAACTCGGTATGGACACAATAAAGAGTTTCTTGTGAAGGTGGGGGATGTTGTGAGACAAGGTGATGCTATCGCTAAGATGGGATCAACGGGACGCTCAACAGGTCCTCATGTGCACCTTGAGGTCTTACGGAAAGGGAAAAAAGTAAATCCGGTTAAATTTGTTAGGGCGTCTAGATAACCTCTTTTCGTTTCACTGTGTTTTATTCTCACAAAGAATAATCGCCTGCTTAATCGCTGCGCCAATACTCCCACAGTTTATTTTGCCGCTTCCAGCTAGGTTGAGGGCCGTTCCGTGGTCAACGGAAGTACGGATGATGGGGAGCCCCAGGGTAATATTAGTTGCCTTTCCAAAACCTGCATATTTAAGAACCGGGAGTCCCTGATCGTGGTACATAGCTAATACCGCATCGGCTCGGTTGAGATGTTGTGGCGTAAACAACGTATCAGCAGGTAATGGCCCCGTGATATTGAGCCCCTCTTTCTGAAGTTTTTTAATGACTGGGGTTATGATTTCAATTTCTTCTTGTCCTAGATGTCCCTCTTCTCCTGCATGAGGGTTAAGGCCGCATACGAGAAGACGAGGCTCATTAATATCAAAGAGTACGGTCAAGTCATGGTGCAGAATTCTCAGAACCTTTTCGATGGTTTCCTGGTTGATTGCGGAAGGAACCTGACTGAGTGGAAGGTGTGTTGTCGCCAGGGCGACTCGTAGTTTATCCGTTGCGAGCATCATCACGGGGTGCCCTCCGCTCAACTTCGCGATAAATTCAGTATGACCAGAAAAAGTGAAGCCGGCATCGTTGATGATGGCTTTGTTGACTGGGCCGGTTACCAATGCGTTGTAGTGTCCGTTCAGGCAGGCCTGTGTGGCGGTCTTGATTGTATTTAGAACATAGTTCGCTGAGCGCTGGTCAATTTGTCCAGCAGTGCTTTTGAAGTTCAGCGGAGTAGGAATAACGGCAATTTCTCCCTGTTTATGCTTTTGAGGTGGAGCCTGAAGTGTGGTTTCACGAACCGTTAGCTGGATGCCTAATTGTTGTGCACGAGCAAGCAATAGATCCGGGTCAGCAAAGGCTGTGAACTCGCAGGGCAGTGTTTGTTGCGCGATTAAGGCAGTGAGGTCTGGGCCAATTCCTGCCGGTTCACCGGGGGTGAAGGCAATGCGAACGATAGGGGCCATTTTTAACGTTTATTCTTCGAGTCGAATTTCAATGTAAGCCTCATCACGGATTCTGCGCAACCAAAGTTCATTTTCTTCTTCTATTTTGCGTCTACGGATGAGTTCACGGGCCTTATTTCGTTTATATTCAGCTGTGTTATCGCGATTTTTTCTTTCCTGTACTTCGATGAGGTGCCAGCCGAATTGAGTCTGGACAGGCTCACTTAATGTACCGATTGGCAGTTTATTCATTGTCTCCTGGAAAGGTTTTACAAGTACTCCCTGACTAACCCAGCCTAATTCGCCGCCTTTAATGGCAGAACTGGTGTCATCAGAGTGAGCCCGTGCAAGCGTGGAGAAGTCTTCACCACTTTCTAGCCGCTCTTTAATGTCCATGAGTCTCTTTTTTGCATCTTCATCAGAGACAAGGTCATTTGTTTTGATAAGGATATGCCGGACACGTGTTTGAGAAATCATATGTTTCTGAACACCTCTGATATTAAGCAGTTTAATGATGTGAAAACCGCTGGGGCTCTGAATGGGGCCTTCAATATCATCCTGCTGCATTTTAAGGATTAACTCTGCAAATAAGGTTGGCAGCTGCTCCAGCTTTCGCCAGCCGAGTTCCCCGCCTTGAAGTGCTTGCCCGCCATCGGAAACACTGACGGCTGTTTTCTTGAAATCACGCCCATTTTTGAGCTCTTGGGTAATTTCTTCAGCACGAGCGCGTGTTTGTTGTATCTGGGATGGTGAGGCCGCTTCGGGTGTTGCGATTAAAATATGACCTATTTGAAACTCTGCCTGCTGGTTACCGCCATGTTTTCCCTGTGTTTCTAACAGGCGATCTATTTCATGGTCAGAGACTTTAATATTACGATCTACAATGCTGGAACGAAGTCGGTTAAGGATAACCTCATTGCGGAGATCATTGAGGAAATCTTCGTAGCTGATACCCTGTTGATCAAGTGTTTTACGAAATTCCTGAACGGTCATGCCGTTACCCTCTGCAATTCGCATAACTGCTTTTTGCAGGGTCTCATTATCGGCGGTGATCCCGCCTCTGGCAGCCATTTGGCGCTGAATTTTGGTTAGTATCATCCGTTCAAGAAGCTGCCTGCGGATAATAGAATCAGGAGGCAGCTGAGTATTTTTTGCCTGTAGTTTCTGTTTAACGGAGAGAAGCTTACGTTCCAGTTCGCTATTTAAAATCACGCCATCCTCAACGATTGCGACAATACGATCCAGTTCCTTTGCGATGATCTGTGTCGGGGTAATTAGCCCCGTTATTACTAAAAGAAGGAGCAGGAGCAGTTTTTTTGCTGGTTTATGGTGCATTGTTTTCTGTTTTAAATAAGTTGGAAGTTATCTGTTTTCAGGCAGACGATAGCCGGGTATTTCATCGGATAGTTTTTGTCCCAGTTTGTCGCCAAAACTGCTTAGTCCTTTGAGCTCGAGCTGGAAGAAGAAAGTTGTCTCTGGGTCACTGTTTGCGTCATCAACGGAATTACGGACAAGAAATTTGAACCGCCAGCAACAGCTCTCTTTTTCAACACCTAAAAAGCTATCCAAAGTAATCTGATCACGAAGTGAATAATTCCAGCGAGCAACACCGTGCCAGGTTTCAGTAATTGGCCAGCGTAATGAAACATCTGTCTGGTCGAGTGTATCCTCGCGAAATTGATAGGCGAGATTAAAGAGTCGATCAATGCTGTCTCTGTAACGAAGTGATGCGGAAGCTTTTTTTGAGGCACCTTCGTGAGGATCCCATTGATAGTCCGTCCGAAAAGTCCAGTGATCTGTCAAAATGGCATCAATTTCAGCAATCATATCAGAGCTGCTATTAGTCAAAATGGGTTCACCAGGCAGCGTAACTTCACGGTCCTTAAAATAGAATATCTGACCAATACTTGCGCCTAGCCGTTCTCGGCCCGTTTCTGATTCAATAAATCGGGTTGTTAAAGCGGCAGTCAGCTGGTTAGCGTCAGCGGTACGGTCGAGACCATTGAAACGGTTGTCACGAAATAACTGGCTAAAGCTGAAGTCATATTCACCCGTGTCAAAGATTGGAATGTCATCCTGGTCTTCGTGCGGCACATAGAGATAGAAGAGCCTGGGTTCAAGTGTTTGCTGCCAACTTTGCTCGGAAAATTTCAGATCACGCTCGAAGAACAGGCCACTATCGACAGAAAGGATTGGGAGTGTTCGGGTGATATTGTCAGTTCCCTTGGTGGGATCATCCAGCCAATATTGGGTCGCTTGTAGTGCCAGGGTAGGTGTTAGGAAAGTTGCCGCTGTGCGCATTGGGAAAGAGATTTCTGGCTGGATATTCAGTCTTTTTCCTGTGACGCGGTCACCCCTGTCAAAGTAGATAAATTCTGTTTGCAGATTGAGTTTACTCTCGGCGGGTCCAGAGTGTTCATCCATGTTGAAGAGGATTTGTGGTAACCGTCGATAAGGCAGGTCATCATGATCAATATTATGATCAATTGTTTGATAACCGTCGACCCGGCCTAAAAGGGACCAACCACTTCCTTGGTAATTGAGGTCAGCACGGTTTAGAAGGTGGCTTGTGTCGTTAATAGAAAGAGAGTTTCCGTAGTCATCAAGGTAGTCGTCGTCCGAGACAAGGTTTATATCGATTTTGCTGCTCAGGCGGTCACTGAAGCGGGTTTTATTTTCTAAAGTTATTTGTCCACGCGTGTCATCAGTTTGCCTGTCATTTGCAATAATTTCAGCGGCAACTTCCCCCTCACTACGTTCTGACAGGTAACGAAGTTCTGCTCCTAGCAATAAGCCGCGGCGAGAAAGATAACGCGGGGTAATCGTTGCATCGTAATTGGGTGCAATATTCCAGTAATAGGGTGTGCTAAGATCAAATCCGGTTTTATCACCGCTACCAATACTTGGCATAAGGAAGCCTGATTTACGCCGGTCATCAAGTGGGAAGGTGAGCCAGGGAGAATAAAAGAGTGGAATGTCTTTAAAAGAAACCCAGACATTTTCAGCAATCCCAACGCCATTTTCCTGATCCAGTGTTAGTTCGTTTGCCTCTAGTTCCCAATCCTGATTGCCAGGGCGGCAGGTTGTGTAGGTAATATCGCGATGGTGAGACAGGGTTTTACTTTCGAGCGTAGTCAGTTGTGATCCACCACGAGCAGGAATAGTTTCAAAAATAAACTTTGAATTGTGTAGTTTTCCTTTGTCTGAGTTGAGCCACATGAAGCTTTTTTCGCTCTGAAAGGTCACCCCCTCTTCATGATAAAGCACATTTCCCTGTGCACTGATGCTATTGGCAAATTGGTCGTGGGTGAGCCTGTCTGCACGAAGCGTTTGATCTGCCCGCTTAAAATCGACATTTCCTGTGAAAGTAACGACTTCGTCATTTTCTAATGCTTCAGAAAAGTCTGACTCAATATATGCTGGAGATTGCTGGCGGATCGTACTTGTCGCTTCGTGACGAGAAATGGTTGGGCCGCCGAGTTCGCTACTGCAATTTCCCCAGGGGTCCTGAGGTATGACGTCAAGCATATTTTGAAACATCAACGCATCATTATCTGAAGGGGCTAACGGTTCTGAACCATTCTGGGCATAATCCAGAGGGCGGGGAGGATGCAGCTTGCCCTGCGGATCAGGGCCACTCAGTGTACAGTCCCAACCACTTTTTTCTTTATCGAGTTTGCAGGCCCAGCCAGGTGCTGGCTCTTTCGCAACCTCAGCAATTGCTGTGGGTTTAAATTGTTTCTGCTTCTCAGCCTGTTCTGGTTTAGTGACTTTTATTGCGGGGGTTGTCGAAGCGGTGGTTTTTTCAACAATCACTGGAAGCTTCTCGCTATGAGGAGCCTGTTTAGCTTTTTCAGTAACACACGACCATTCGCCGCTCACTTCATCTTGATGGCAATCCCAGTCCGATTTGTTTTCCGCAGAAAGGGCCAAGGGGGAGGAGGTCAACAAGCTAATAAGTAGCGGTAAAAAGAGGGTCTTTTGAAGGTGAATTGGGTGAGCCATATTTTATTGATTACTGAACCCGCATAAAATCGCATAGAATGAACAATTCTTCAACCTGAAGAGGCTATTTTATTGTCCTTGAAAGGGTGAATTTGCGATGAAATTAAGGGAAAGAGAGTTGATTAACGATAAACGACTTGGAGAGATCATTGAGTGGTTAAGGACGAAGTTTGGTAACGATGATTTTAGCATCGAACCTGCATCAAGTGATGCCAGTTTTCGTCGTTATTTCCGAGTGATCAGAGAGGACACAAGCTGGATTGTTATGGATGCACCACCCAAAGAGGAAGATGTTGGCCCATTTATTCGGGTGGCAAAACTGTTTGCAGAGGTGGGTATCAATGTTCCCCGTATTCTCATGGAGGATAGAGAACGGGGCTTTTTATTGTTAGATGATCTCGGGAAGGTCAGTTATCTTGAAAAGCTCAGCCCTGACCAGGCAGGCGGTCTTTATGCTGATGCGCTGGATTCACTGCTTAAACTACAGCTTGGAGTTGATAAAGTTGATTCTAACTTGCCTGCGTATGATGAATTGCTACTTAGACAGGAAATGGGGCTGTTTCAAGAATGGTTTTTAGAGAAGTTACTATGTATTGAGCTGCCAGAAACAGATCAGCTGATACTTGACGATGCGCGGACAGAGCTGGTGAGTTCAGCACTGGAACAGCCATCAGCTTGTGTCCATCGTGATTATCACTCGAGAAATCTGATGGTCACTGAAAATGGTAACCCCGGTATTATCGACTTTCAGGATGCAGTGATTGGCCCAATCACTTACGATTTGGTCTCACTGCTGAGAGATTGCTATATCAGTTGGCCCGATGAGCGAATTGAAGGTTGGTTACAGAGCTATCACCAGAAACTGATTAATGCAGATGTCACAACTGTCCCGTTTAACCAGTTTCTTTATTGGTTTGATCTTATGGGGATGCAGCGACACATGAAAGCGATTGGCATTTTCTCCCGCCTCAAACTACGTGATGGAAAAGAGGGCTATTTGGCGGATATTCCTCGAACGCTCGATTATGTTCGGGCGATTTGCCGTCGCAGAGAACAGTTTTCGAAATTGGGCCAAATAATTGATGAACAGGTTATACCAAAACTGCGAGTTGCAATATCGTGAAGGTGATGATTTTGGCGGCCGGAAGGGGAGAGCGTCTTCGACCTCTGACTGATCATACCCCTAAGCCACTGATTGAGGTTGCGGGTCGTCCCTTGATTGAATGGACAATTAAAAACCTGGTTGAATCTGGTTTTACAGAACTGGTGATCAATGTTGCACATTTGGGCCAGAAAATTATCGATAGGCTTGGGGATGGCCGCCAGTTAGGTTGCGAAATCAGTTACTCCAAAGAAGGAGAGGTCGGGCTTGAAACAGGTGGCGGTATACATCGAGCTTTACCGCTTTTGGGTGACCGGCCCTTTTTGGTGGTGAATGGTGATATTGCCACCGATTTTCCTTTTCATACTTTGCCGATGAACCTGTCAGGTAAGGCTCATCTTGTACTGGTTTCTAACCCGAATCATAATCTGAAGGGTGATTTTTCTCTTAAGGAGGGTTTGGTCTTTGATGAAGAGGGGCCAAGACACACCTTTAGCGGAATTGGTGTTTATGATCCCGGTTTATTCAGTCAGTGTCAGGCGGGCAAGTTTCCTCTGGCTCCACTATTACGCAAAGCAATGGCTAATCACGAAGTGTCAGGTGAGCTGTACCCAGGTTTTTGGCTCGATGTTGGAACCATTGGTCGCTTGAAAGAACTGGAGCAGAGACTATTCTTAAAGGATTAGAAACCTATATGCCCAAAGTGGGTAGGAGTAAGCCGATAGCGTGAACACCTTTCAGGTTGATTTCGAAGCAATTTTTGAGAATGCAAACGACGGTATTGCGCTGTTTACAGTGGAAGGTTGTTTGGTTGCAGTCAATCGTGGTTTTGAGCGAATGACTGGCTATAGGCGTGAGGAACTGATTGGCGAGCATTACGGTAAGACGTTGACTGAGGCCTCTTTAAATCTGAGTAGAGAAAGGACTCGAGCTTTTTTGTCAGGTGAAAAACCAGATTCTCATTTCGAGTTAGATTTTCGGCATAAAGGTGGAAAAGTAGTGCCGACTTCGGCACGCACCCGACCTCTGTTTGATGCAAACAATAGACATATTGGTTTTCAGGGTATTTATCGCGATATTTCAGATCAAAAAAAGGCTGAACGGTTATTGCGTCTTAGGGATAGGCAGATAGAAAAAATCGTTGAATCTGCACCAATCCTGATTTTTACACTTGATGAGAATGGCATTTTTACCCTCTGTAAAGGTAAGGCGATGGCGCTGTTACATGCCAGTGAGAAACGGACCATTGGCAGTAATATTTTCAGTCTGCATCGAGAACGGCCTGAATTTCTACTAGGAGTGAGGCGCGCGCTAAAAGGAGAGACCGTGACTGCCACACTCGAATACAGGGGGCGTAGTTTCGAGAATTTGTTGATGCCAATTTTTGATGAGCAGCAAAGAGTTATTGGTATTACCGGCATTACCACTGACCAGACCGAACAAGTTCGAGTGTATGAAGAACTCAGTCGAACAGAAGAGCACTATCGGGTGTTAACAGAAAATAGTCAGTCGGGCGTTTGGCGGATTTCAGCAGAAAAGCAGAAAACAATTTATGCAAACCGGACGTTACTGGACCTTTTGGGCGTGAGAGATCTAGAAGCGTTACAAAAATTATCGTGGGAAGATTTCTTTACAGCGAATAGTGTGGAGCAGATTCGTGTGCAATTTAAATTGCTTGAATCAGGGCTTGCGAATAGCTTTGAAGCCTCGTTAATAGGCGGAGAAGGGGAGGAGAGACACGTTTTGATCGCCTCCGCAATGCTTGAAGATGAACAGGGAGGAGCAGATTCTATTGTTGCTAATATTTTGGATATCACCGATAGAAAGGCAGCAGAAGAGGAACTTCGGCATGCCTCATTGCATGATGCGTTAACGGGATTACCTAATCGCGAGCTCTTAAATGACCGGCTGGAACAGGCGATGCTGAGACGGGCGCGGGGTGAGGTAGGAAGCTTTGCTGTTTTATTTATGGATCTTGATCGCTTTAAACTGGTTAATGATAGTCTGGGCCATCAGGCGGGAGATGAGCTGCTGAAGCAGGTCAGTCAAAGGATTTCTGAGTGTCTTCGGGTTGAGGATACGCTTGCTCGTATGGGTGGAGATGAGTTTTCTTTGATCATTGACTCGGGCTCTTTGGCAGAAATAAAACAAATCGCAGAACGCATTCTGACGGTACTAAAGAAACCATTTGTAGTACAGGGTCATGAAGTCAAAACAGGCGGAAGTATCGGTATTGTCGAATATGATGATCGATATAATACGCCCGATGAGATGCTACGTGATGCGGATATCGCAATGTACCGGATGAAGGCGAAGGGTGGCTCCGGTTTGCAACTATTTAATCAGTCTTTACACGGCCAGGCAATTTTACAGCTGCAGCAGGAAAATGAGCTGCGGGAGGCTATACACGCCAGGCAGCTGGAAGTCTGGTACCAGCCTATAACAAGCCTGATTACTTCCGATATTGTCGGCTTTGAAGCGCTGATTCGTTGGCAGCACCCCGAGAAAGGGTTTATTTTGCCGGCGGACTTCTTACCTCTTGCAGAAGAGTCAGGGCTAATTATCGATATAGGCCAGTTTGTTCTCAAAGAGGCTACGCTACAGTTAATGGCATGGCAGAAAAGATTCCCTCAGGCTGCGTGTTTCTCCGTTAGCATTAATGTGGCAGGTCAGCAGTTTGCAAAAGGGGATCTTGTGGCTGATATTCAGAGCGCACTGAGCGGCTCCGGTTTAAACCCTTCTGCACTTAGAGTTGAAGTGACTGAAAATGTGCTGGTGGATGAAGATGACTCTACGTTATCTAAATTTGGGGAGATCAAGCGATTGGGTGTCGAATTGAGTATGGATGATTTTGGCACCGGTTACTCATCTTTGAGCTACCTGCATCGGTTTCCTTTTGATATTTTAAAAATTGATCGTAGTTTTATCAACAAAATGGATGATGATAAAGGTAAGGCAATGGTTAAAGCTATTGTGATGTTGGCTCATGGTTTGAGCCTGGAAGTTATAGCCGAGGGGATTGAGGAAGAGTGGCAAGCGAGTACCCTAGCTGGTATGGGGTGTGAAAAAGGTCAGGGATACTATTTCTCAAAACCAATGAGTGCTGAAGCAGTTGATGCGTGGCTTGAGCAGGGCTGTCCTGTTGCGCTATTTGGCTAACACTGCAGTTTATTCATATTTGAATTTGTACCACCAACGCCCTGCTATTTCATGAAAAAGATACCAGTTTTGGTATTGCGCGGAGGCGTTGGGTATCCAGCCCAGGGGGCCCTTGCTAAGTGGGTCTTTACTGTAAAAGCGCGTTGCAGCAGGAAGGACGGTTACACCGTTCTTTTCAAAGGCCTCTTTTGCTCTGGACATATGCCAGGCGTGAGTGACTAGGGCGATGGTATTTATGTTGTTTTGTTTGAGGAGATTGCTTGAGTAGAGTGCATTTTCCCAGGTTGTTTTGCTTTTTGTTTCGACCCATTTAACCGGTACAGAGAATTCTTTCTCAAGTACTTCCTCCATTAGCTCGGCTTCAGAAACTGTTTCTCCTGTGGGTGTTCCTCCACTGGTTAAAAGTGGGAGGTCTGTTCTTTTCTGCAGCCATGCGGCATAGCGGATTCGCTCTAGTCCAAACCCAAAGACGGTGTCTCCACCATATTCTGGTGCATTTCGGTAGCGGCTCGCACCGAGAACAACAATGGCATCGGCTTCTTGATTCTCAATGTCAAAAGGCTCTGGAATATCTATAAGACCATTTAACCAGCCTGTTGTAACAGGGATAGCCGTAAAGTAGATTAGTAGAATGGCAACCGTTAAAAAAGTGATCGCTATCATTCTTCGGAAAATAATAACCAGCAGCAAGGTAAATAATGCCAGTAAAATTGGTCCGCCCGGTGGTAGCAAGCTATTCTCGATAATGCGGATAGCGAGATAATCATTCTCCACTTAGTCGTTGCCTTCAAAAAGTGATTCAGCCTGATTGTCCGCATGATAAGAAGAGCGAACCATCGGCGCACTTGCAACGTGCAGGAAGCCCATTTTTCGGCCAACCTCGGCAAGCTGCTCAAACTCTTCAGGTGTGATATAGCGTGAAACGGGTAGGTGGTCTTGGCTGGGTTGCAGGTATTGACCAATGGTGAGCATATCGCATTGGTGATCTCTAAGATCCTGCATCACCATTCTAACCTCATCGAGTTCTTCACCCAGTCCAACCATCAGTCCCGATTTTGTGAGCCGCTTGGGCTGTCGTTTTTTATATTCATCAAGAAGTGTTAGCGACCACTGGTAATCTGCACCAGGACGAGACTGTTTATAAAGCCGTGGCACCGTTTCCAGATTATGGTTAAAAACATCAGGTGGACTGTTCTCTAAAATATCGAGCGCTTTCTCCATGCGACCTCGAAAGTCAGGTACGAGCACTTCAATCCTGGTATTAGGTGATATTTCCCGTGTTGCATCAATACAATCTGCAAAATGGCCTGCTCCGCCATCGCGAAGATCATCGCGATCAACAGAAGTGATTACAACGTACTTGAGTGCCATCTCATTAATCGTTTCGGCAAGGTTTTTAGGTTCGTCTGTATCGAGTGGTTTGGGCTTGCCATGCGCCACATCACAAAAAGGACAGCGGCGGGTACAGATATCGCCCATGATCATAAAGGTGGCGGTTCCACCGTTAAAGCATTCACCGAGGTTGGGGCAGGCAGCCTCTTCACAAACGGTGAAAAGCTTATGCTTGCGAAGGGTTTTTTTAATCTTGCTGATGTTCTGTCCTGAAGCAACTTTTGCTCTAATCCACGATGGTTTGCGTAAAAGTGTTTCGGGTTTTTCGACTTTAATTGGGATCCTCGCCAGCTTCGTTGCATTACGTTGGTGGGTTTCCGGGGTAGATCGTGATGGGGCTTTAAGGTCTGTCATATCTCTTTCTTCATTTTGATGTGACCGAATCGAGGTCATAATCCAGGGTGTTGATGAGGGCTGCAATGAGTGCGGGTGCAGGTTCATCAGCCTT
>Ga0164315_10000651_pt1 | contig 24689 bp, 20 predicted proteins | sample GuaBasSedimGuay6_FD_113737 | JGI IMG/M metagenome (GOLD analysis project Ga0164315, IMG submission 113737) | Subseafloor sediment microbial communities from Guaymas Basin, Gulf of California, Mexico - Guay6, Core 4569-2, 0-3 cm | ecosystem: Environmental > Aquatic > Marine > Hydrothermal vents... | reverse complement strand
TAATCCTTTATCTAGATTAGAGGACCAAGAAGGTGTATTAAATATGGGATCATGTATATTAGTACCTGACCTCCCATGAGCCAGGATAATAAATTTCGAGGGCGGTTCAGCTGAAGGTTCTTCTCCAGGAGGGTTGTAATAGCTTTGACCTGAAGTACAACCATTGCTTCCACCATCGCCGGGGCTTCCGTCATCGCCGGAGTTTCCGTCATTGCCGGAGTTTCCTCCACCACCTATATTTTGTTGATCATTGCCTGTGTCTCTTTCGCCACCAAGTTTACAATTAGTGGCGATTAGTAGACTTATAATTATGAAAAAAAGGTTTAGTTTGTTCATGTTTTCCTACCCTTGGAGTCTAGTTAAATTATCGACTTTATTGGGGAAAAATTTAGGAAAAATAAATTTTGTTTAAAGACCTACACGGAGCTTGTAGTAAATGGAGAAGGTACCATCTTTTTTGAGCAGTTCTTTGGGAGGATTGGGGATTATTCTTATATCCATTAATGTATTTTCAAATAGTTGTTGAATATCTTCTTGGCCTGCCACTTGGATGAAGCGAGTGGAAATAGCATCACCTTCCTGGTTAAAAGCAATCTTGCCAACCAGATTATAGCTCCCTTCAAGTTCCATGAAGTTTAAATAAGGTTTTTCTTTGAGGGTATTGTTGAGTGATTTAATCAGGGATGAGACATAGAGATCATAAGTTCTTCTGCTAAAACCATAAAATTTCTTTTCTACACTGTTTAATTTATCTTTATCCACACCCTCAGGAGGTTCAAAGGCCACATTTAAATTAGTAGATTTAAAGGCCTTTAAAATTTGGGGAGAGATAGCAAAATCAGCAGTGCTTCCAACTACAGTTACAGGACTTGAAAGAGTCGAGATTCCTCGTAGAGAAGGCCCTTTTTGTTTTTGCTTAACTTTATTAATTTTTTGAGGTCTAAGAGAGGTCATATCTAAAGGCCCCTTTTTTAATGGGGCACTAAAATCTTTACTGCCATTTTTTATTCCAACAGTTCTAAGTCTTTTTAGAAGATTTGCATCTACAGGGGTAAGAGTTATGAGTTTTTTTTGTTTAGAGGGAGCTTCATCTAAGAATTTGGGAAATTTAAAGTTGATGAGGGCCACGTGAAGAGTGGTCGCTATGATTAGGGGGAATAGGAGTTTTTTCATGTCACCCACGGGGACATCTTATAACAAAGCAATTAGCTTTTGATAGGACTACCTGGCATTTTTGACCGTTTATTGACCTGAAAATAGCACAATGTAGCATAATTAAATAAAGGTTAAAAATTAAAGGGAAATCCATGAAATCGACGATTTTATATCAAGGAAAAAAGGTTTTATGTCTGGCCTTGCTTTCTTTGGCCTTTTATTCTTCTTTCAATCTGCAAGATATCTTAAATAAATTAAACGAATTTCAAACTGTAAATAATGGTATTCAGACATGCTTTTCTAGAGTTAACCAAAGTTTTACTGCTAAAATAATGGGTAAAACTAATTACCTTAATCCAAGTTTTTTAAATCTTACGGAAGAATGCTTTGGAGATGTGATTGCCCGGGCCGAAGAGGGGCTTGGAGTTCACTTTGAAAAGGTCGAAGGTAAATTAAACGCTCTAACGTCAGAGGTTTTTTGGCTTCATGGAGATTTAAAAGGTGAAAAAGCGAATGGTTTGGCCCAAAAAGGAAAAAAGAATTTTAAAGAGCATTTCTCGAATGCAGAAGGGTTAGCAGATAAAATATATTCTGAAATGGAAACGGCAGATGCAGAGTTAATGGCCTCTTTAAGTTATAAGGAAATGGTCTTTTATTTTAGCTTCTTTGGAATTTTTGCACTGATACTTTGGGATTTAATGCTCGGTCGCAGAGAAGTTGGAGAGCGTGGCAAGATTGAAAAGAATGCAGAACTTATAAAAGAGGCCATGGGCCATAAACGAAATACTAAAGTTGAAACGATAATAACTGATGCGTTAAGCACTTCAAAGATGCCTCAGGTTACGCAACTTTTTACTAATTATAGTCAGAAAAATTTTGATGGAAAATTTAGACCAGGAAATTGGAAACCCATCAAGATGAATAATGTCTATAAGACAGAAAATACAATGTACACGAGGGAAACGACATCACTTAGTGATGCATTTTCTAAGATTTTAGATCTTCATACGGCCAAGTTATTCACAGAAGGAATCTTTTTAGAGTTAAACCTTAATGAACAAATTCATCCTTTGGTAGCTCTTGAAACCTTAGAGCAACTTCTCTTTTCAGTTTTTTCATTTTCTTTGAAAAATATTCCACAAGAAATGGAGAGAAAAAAAATTGTCGTTAAAAGCAAACAACTAGGTGACACTGCTATTTTAGAGATATCAAATAATGGACCAACTTTTAAAAAGGGGTTTTTAAAAGGCCAAAATGGATTGGGTGAAAATGGAGATATACCTGAGATTAGTCCTAAATATATTGATTTAAAAATTGCAACTGAGCTGGCCAAAGACTGCAAAGGGGAAATGTTTTTTGAAAATATTGATGGCACCCCAGTGATTAAGATAAAAATGAAGTCAACTCTTAAAAAAGTGTCACAGGCCAAATTAGGGGCCTTCGAAAAAGTTATACCTCAAGATTTAAGATCCAATCTTCACGCCTAAAAATAATCTTTCTTTGAAATATTTAATTTAAGGTCATCAAAGATAATATTGAATATGTTAGGTAATTCTTCCAATGTAGGGTTTGAATAAAGCAATTTATTTTGTATGTACTCTCTAACCTCTCCATTATATGAATCGATATTTTGATAATAGATGTCTCCTAAGAGGGGCCCAATTATCTCAGCTAAAGAGTAGAGCACATAAAAATCCTGTCCTTCTATAATTGTAGAGATATCAATGTTGTTAGAGAGATCATTTAAGATTTTAATCGAGCTTTTATAGAAAACTTTTTCCTCTTGGGTATATCCAGAGGAAGCCATATTTTTTAATAGGTCTAAATAGAGATCACATTTTTTGTAGGGATTTAAAATTTTGGAACAGAAGTGGGCAATAAAGAAATTTCCAATAAACCGACAGAAGAAATCTGAATTATTTTCACTTAGAGGTACGCTCTCATTTAAGATGTTTTTAAGGTGCAGTCCTATAATCATCGAGACTTTATTGACCGATGAATTAGGGAGGTAGTAGTCAGAACTTTCGGGGATACAAAAAGATTTCCCGTTAGTTATTAATTTTTTGTAAAAATAATCTAATTTGTTATTTTTATTCAACTTTTCTAAGACAATTTCCATTTGGTGGTAATCAAATATATTAAAATTCTCAAGCTTGGAAACCTCAAGGTCTAAACTAAGACCCTCATTAATTTTCAAACAAAGAAATAAAAACTTTTCACTCAAATCGCCGGAGTTGAGATTCCCTTTTTTTTCAAGAATGTATTCATGTAGATCAAACTCAGGGTCTTCTAGAATGTTTTCGAGCCAATAAATCATGCTTTCATACTTGATCCATGGAGGTGAGGCCTGAAGGGAGAACTCAAGTTCATTAAACCGTATTATGGATGACTCATTAAGTTTCCAAAAAACATCATCGAGGTTTTGATGGATGATTAATTGCTTGAAATCAGGGCCTAAAGATTTGGTCACAAGCTTTGGTATCTTGTTAGGCATTATATGAAGTTCTCCAAAAAGAACGAGCATTTTATATTCGGGGTTGTCTTTTAAAAAATAGGAGATGTGATCAGAGGCAAATTGATCTCTTTTATCTAAAGTTCCGTTTGAATTTAATGCAAGTATAGGGACTCTATTTTTTTTTGCAAAATTAAAAAGGAATGAGTAATGTTTCCAGGGAAATCGCCAACTTTGAAAATAATCAATCGATTCTAAAAACTCAAGCTCGCTAAGGTGTCCGGCCAGATACAGATCGATATATTTTTGTTTGCTAGCGAAAATAAATTCAAGGCCAAACGCCAATTTTTTATCTTTTTTTATGAGGGCCTTTAAAATACGTTCAAAATTTTTGGTATTTTGGTCAAAAGTATGAAAGTCCCCTAAAAAGATGATATTAGCATCTTCGATGCTTTCAAATAACTCTATTAGAGTAGAGGTTTCAAAACTTCTATTGGCGTATCTTTTTTGGGCCCTTCGATAACTTTTTAATTCATCAGTGATTTTTCCTTCAAAACTCAGGGCCTTCTTTTTCATATTCAGAAAAAGAGACTTTTGCAAATCTATAATTCCATTTTTAGAGAGTTTCACTATATTTATTTTAGAAAGGGACGAGAAGTGATTTGTTTGGTGATAAGCTTAGAAATCATGATGGTCGTATCGTGATGTAGTGAATTTAAACAACTCTCAACATCATTAAAGTTATTTAATACATTTTTTAAATCTTCTACTTGAGGAACTGCCAGAGAAGTCAGAGTCTTGGCAATTGAAAGTCCCATTACGGAATTCAGCAAGAAAGAGATGAAGTTGAGCAAAATGGGGTCAGAATAAAGACGGAAGACAGCAACCTTGCTTGAACTTAATTCTAAATAGTGATCTTCACCTTTTTGTTTGATTTGTGTGTGGGTAAGAGGAAGGTGAAGATTTTCTTTTTTATGAGTCATCGGCTCAATATGAATGTTTTCATTGTTATTAAAAATAGGTCTCAAGCTAAGTTTTTCAAGTTTTTCCCTGATAATGGGGTTTTGATAGGCCGAGGCCGAATTTGTAATACTATTACTTTTAAAACACTGTTCGAGATTTAATTTAAATCCTATGATTAAATCTAAAACTTCCAATGGAAAATCTTCTGTATATTTACCAACGTTATCTTTAAATAAGTTAAAGCTATTTAGAAGCAATTCAGGGTGAAAGTTAACGAGTTCCTGAGTATCACTTTTTAAGAAATCAAAATTACTTGGTAGCTCTAGAGAAGACTGATTTGAAGGGATGAAAAATTTGGGCACCAAGAGAGCTTGAAGTTTAGACTTCAATTTAGTTGACCCATCAAGGAAAAGTTGGATGATTTGTTGCCCCAGATTCGTAAGAAAATACTCTCTAAAAACATTAATATTTAGACCGAGTTTTTTGGGAATTAACCCAAAGTAATTGAAGCAAGCATATCCATATTCTTCAACTTTTGCCTTGTAAGAGGAGGATGGAATGATTTCGAGGTCTATTTTGTCAGGGTTTGAATGGTTTGCAATTAATATAAAAGGAAACTTCTCTTCTGGGCTAGTCTTGTATCCAAGCAGCTCGAGAGTATAATCTTTATCTGTCTTTTCCAGCTTATTTTGTGGATTTAAAGATTCAATCATGAAGAAATTATCAAATGGAGTACAAAACTTTGTAAGGCTTTTGAAAAAGCTAGGATGAGTTATTTTAGAAGTGTCTTGCGAACTAGAATGCAGAAGCTTTCCATTTAAAATAGCATCGTGGTGAAATTCAAAAGATAATCCGCCAGGTAATTCCTTGTGATAGAGCGAACGTGAAAATGCTTCATTATGTGATAGGTATTTTTGTAACTCTTTAGTGAATTCAGAGAAATTATAAAATGAACTTAAGTCGCCGCTCCATCTAAAAAATAGGCAGGACTCTTTTTTCTCTGACCTTGAAGAGAAAGGTTTCTCTTTTTTACCAGGCAAACGTTTACTCAAGATATATAGATGGGAAGTTATTTCACCTTTTCCCTTAAGGTTTTCAAAATTAAAATAAGCTTCTGTTTTAAAATCTTTTAGTAGGGTCGAAACTCGTTCACCCTGACTTGGTACAAAAAGATTTTGATTAGTAAAAACAAATACAAGTCCGTTATTGGTTAAAGAGTTTAGCTGAATATTAATTTGATTCACTAAATGATGGTGCGGATTACTCTTAGGGGGATTTACCAAGTTTAGGAAAATTCTATGGTAAAGCAGGTCTCCCTTCATTTGACCGGGATCAAATAATTTCATTTGGCCAAATAAATCATCGGAGTTTTGAGCATATTTTTGCTTCATGGATTTGCATAGAAATTCAACCGGCGCTAAGTTATTTCTTTCAGCATATGTTAATAAATTACTTAGGAACTGAATCTCCTGACAAATTTTTAAAAATCGACCTTCATCAAAACTTTCGCCAATAAAATCAGGAGCAATTAATTGGTCATTATTTTCTTGCCCTAACCAAAAGGAGTTAGTCAAAGATCCAAGGAAATCTCCCGCAAATTTAGTATTAATAATACCAGCATTAGAATTTTTTGAGGAAAGCCAATTTGGAATTTTATTAAGTAGTTGGTCTATGAAATCCCCGAAATATTTATGGGAGATAGTATGGGAGAACTTAGGTAAAAAATTCATTCCAGGCACGTGGGAGAATATTTTTAAAAATTCAATACTTGAAATATCTTCAAAGTCTTTGACTAGGCCAAAGACGGAACTTTGCAAACTGTCTGATGGCCTAAACCAACTGTAGCGATTAGTTTGCAAAGACTCACAGATTAATTCTCTTGAACTTCCTTGAGGGAAGACTTTAGAAATAAAAGCACTAGGATTTAGGTAATTCTTTTTAGTTAAAGGTCGATTAGTAACTCTTCCAAGTAAACTTACAAATTGCAGACGGTAAAGATAAACAATTACGGCCCGGTAGCAGTAGATATTTTTAAATTCTTTAATTTCTTTTGCAAACGGTGAAGCAGGAGAAAATAAATGGGGCCAGAAATCAACATAACCGGTAAAATCGTGGTTAATTGAATTGGCCTTTGTAAAATCTAGAAACTCTAAGTAGATGGAGTTTTTTAAGGTTTTATTAGAATCTTCAAACGAACTAAAATATTTAAGGGCGTATCGCCACAAATTTTCAGAGTGAGACTTTATTGAGTATGCGGTTTTAGAACCTAAGCTATCGCCAGTCCAACCTGGTGTTAAAAATTTTTTCGGTGAGAATCCTACTTCAGCAGTCGTCGCCCTTGCAGTAAACGAGGGATGGCCTACCCTTAATCCAGGGTCAGTTGCCTGAGAAATTACCGGATCGAGCCATTCATTGGCCCTAAACGTTTGTTCGTTCAATTTAGATTCCTAACCACACACAAAAAATAATTAGATAGTAAGAATTTATACCCTGAAAAAGAAATATTTGTCAGTCAAAAAGTAATTTTAAAAAAATATTGTGCGGGTTAAAATAGACTTATTAAGACGGTTTTTATTTTTCTTTGCATTAAATGCAGTGTATATCTTAAATCAAATTGAGGTATTTCTATGGGTATCAAAATATTGGGTGGCAAAGCAAAAGGAACAGCTCTTTTCTTACCAGATGAAAAGCTTGTACGCCCCACTTTAGTATTACTTAAAAGGCGTATATTCGATTCGTTTCAAAATCTCGAAGGCGTGACATTTCTTGATGGGTGCGCAGGGTCAGGAGCAATGGGCCTTGAGGCCTGGTCTCGAGGTTGTGATGAAGTGTATTTAGTAGAACCCAATCAAAAAGTATTACCTGTGTTAAAAAGAAATGTAGAAAAAATTCATAATTCTTTTTCCCAGACCGCAGCTAAAATTGAAGTTATCTCAGCACCTTTAAGGAAATATCTCAAAATATTTAAAGCTGACTATCTAATTTGGGAAAAAGATAAAAAAGAAAACACGATTATTTTTCTAGACCCCCCTTATCATATGGAGAAGCTCTATAAATCGGTTGTTGCTGATTTACAGGAAGATAACTGGTTCACCGGCCAGCTATGGATTGAATCAGATAATAAAACTGGGGTTCCAATGAGTTATTGGGAAGAGTTGGGATTGGATATTTTTCGCACTTACGCGCAAAGTCAGAGCTATATTCTCGTAGTTAATTTTTAATAAATATATTATGGTGTAGCTCGAAAAATAATCACCAGAGAGATGTTATGGAATATAAGAAAGCCGTTTATGCGGGAACTTTTGATCCCTTTACCAATGGACACCGTGATGTGCTAAATAAGGCGCTAAAAGTTTTTAATGAAGTAACTTTACTCATTGCAGTTTCTCCTACTAAGAAGAGCTTTTTTTCGCTTGATAAGAGAATGGATGCTTTAAGAGAAATGTATGCTCAGGATTCACGGGTGAAAGTTGACCATTTTGCAGGACTAATTGTTGATTATGCCAAAAAAAATAAAATTGGCTCTATCGTTCGCGGTCTTCGGCCTGTTGGCGATTTTGAATCTGAATATCAAATGGCAACCATGAATCATAATTTATATCCTGAAGTCGAAACGGTATTTTTCTTAACTGGAAGTGAAGTCAATTATATATCTTCTAGTTTAGTAAAAGAAATTCATGGCCATGGTGGAGATATTACGAATTTTGTTCCTGAAAAGATGATGGAACTATTTAAATAATGAAGGAATAAGTATGAAATTAAGTTCTAGAGTAGAAACTATTTCCGAAAGTGTAACCTTAAAATTAAATGCCAAGGCCATTGAGCTCTCTGAAAGTGGTCGTCAAATATATAACTTAACTGCCGGTCAACTGCCTTTTAGGCCATATACTGGAGTGGTTAAAAGTCTGGTAAAAGATACTGAAAATTTAAAAAGTTTTCAGTATGCTCCAGTTCCAGGATTTCCTGCACTTCGGAAAAAATTTCTTGATAAAATTGAAATAACTAGAAAAATTAATCTACCTGAAGATTTTGATTGTGTGATTAGTAATGGGGGAAAACATTCTATATTTAATATCCTTGCAGCTTTAATAAATCCAGGCGATGAAGTCGTTTTAATTGCTCCTTACTGGGTCTCTTATCCTGAAATGATTAAACTGTTAGGTGGGACTGCTAAGGTTGTTAAGACTACCATGTTTGATAACTTTCACCCTTCAATGGAAGCATTAAAAGAAGCAATAACAGATAAAACGAAGGCCATAATAATTAATAGTCCGAGTAATCCTTCTGGTACTCAATACTCTGCTGAATGGATGGATCATTTTGGTGCTTTCATAAAGGATTACCCTGAGATTGCCCTAATAAGTGATGAAATCTATTTTGATTTAAATTATTATGATCCGGCCCCCACTTTTTTCTATCAGTCGCATCCGGAATTACTTCCAAGAACTATTATTTGTGATGGGATTTCTAAATCTTTGGCCTGTACAGGACTTCGAATAGGTTATTTTGTTGCAAGTAAAGAAATAACTAAAGCAGTTACCAGGTTTCAAGGTCACACAACCTCTGGGGCAAATAGTTTAGTTCAAAGTGCCCTAATTGATATGGATTTTGATCAGATCGAAAATTATCTTAGACCGATAAAAAGTCATTTAAGAGAAAATGCAGAGGTATTAAAAGATACCTTAAGAAAGGCAAACCTTTCACATCTTTGGTATCAATCCGTATCGGCCTTTTATTTTCTTTTAGATTTTTCTCGTGCTCCGATTATGGACAAATATCGAAAAGATGAAAATGACATGCATGATTATGCTGCGGATATTTGCCAGGATTTATTAGAAAATTATGGAGTGGCCACTGTCCCAAGTACTGATTTTGGCCTTCCTAATTCTGCCCGAATAAGTTTAGTGCTAGAAAAAGAGCCTTTTTCCAAGGCAATGGATAAATTGATTGATTTCCTTCAAGGTTAATCCTTGTCAATTATCTAAAAAGAGATGAAAATTTTCTCTATGCATCGCTTTGGACTTTTATTCCTATTTTTTATTTTTAGTTGCGGTCCAACTAGTGAATTAGAAATGGAAGACGATGTTTATAAGGCCTTGAATCATCTTTCTAATAAAGAGTGTCAAGAATCTATTGATACTCTTTCTAAGCATTCTAATGAACGGGCCAATGTTTTAGTCATGGAAACTCTGGCCTCAAGTTATGCTTGCCGAGCAAACTATAATACTCCTGATTTTATTACCACAGATGTACCCTTAATTGGTGATCCTCTGGTCTTGGGAGGGTTTACTCGTTTTACTAATGCCAGCTCAATGGATTCTCCAACCAATGATGGTTATACTGATATGTATACCGCGATTCAAACTCTGCTTTTTACTGGTGGCATTCCATTAAATAAAGATCCTACTCTAGAGAGAAGAAATAGTGCCATGAATGATAGTCAGGTGGATAAAATAAATTCTTTTCTTGGCCATACTTTGATGGAAGAGATGGGAAGGTATCTTTACTACTACGGAAATTCTTCAGATACAGGGGTAAAGGGATCGGGAATTCAAGTTCCTCCTAATCCTTGTATCGTAAATTATACAGATATCTCTTTCCGAAATCCTATCGAGGGACACAATAGTATAAAAAAATACCTAAAAGGTGTTAAACCGGGATCTTGTGATGATATTTCTGGATTTTCGGGTATGTTTGGACATCCCAGATTAGGCGATGATGCTTCTGGTTTTTATACTGAACGTTTATGCCAAGGGGTTATTCTTTTTAATAACTTTTATATTGTTATGCCACAGGTTTTATCTAAAACTTCCACGGCAACAACCTTTGATACCGTTTCCGATATTATGGATGCTCTTGATCAGGCAAAGGAAAACTTGGAGGAGGCACTACCGCTTGGTAGTACTCTTAATGATATTTTAAATTTAGAAAACTGTTATAAAGAATATAAGTCTGATTCAGACAGCTTACAAATTTATTTTACTCTAATCTATGAAACATTATTTTTATGAGAAAATTTTTGATTTGTTTTATTGTGTTTTTGTCTCAGGCAAATGCTAGAGAAATTATACATTTAGTGAGAAGTTCAAGGGCCCTTTTAATGGGGGATGCTTTTACTTCTTTGTCCAATGATGATTACACCCTTTTTTATAATCCTGGGGCCCTGGGAGAAAATGATGGTATTCATATTTATCCAATTAACTTAAGTGCTGCGAGTACTAATCTATTAAAAAGTGAAGACCGGGATAGATTACAAGAGATTGATAAAAATGATGTCAACGACATTGTAAAGAGCTTATTAGACTTTCCAGTTTTTATAGGTGGTGGGATAAATCCGGGACTTAAGCTGGGCAATTTTGGATTTAATGTCATTTTAAATGGCTCTGCTAGAGTTAATGTGAGAAATGCCACTCACCCTACTGCTGAAATTATCACCCGCTATGATAGGGGATTTGTGGCAGGATATGCTCTTAATTTTAACTCAGGAGCAGGAGTAACCTCCATTGGACTATCGGCCAAGTATTTGTGGCGGGATGGTCAACAAGGTTTTTATGATCTCTTTGAAGTGAGTACCTATGATGATATCTCCGATCCAGACTGTGATGAAAAATGCATTAAAGAAACTCTAGATTATGCCAAAGGAACAGGTATTGGTTGGGATATCGGGCTTTTGCATGTTGCGAGGCTTGATGAAAACTCCCAATTTAGATTAGGCCTATCTTTTTTAGATATCGGTGATACGACTTTTTCTACTGATGGCGTTCCAACTCAAGAAATGCTGATAAATGTCGGGGTATCCTATATATTTAGAGATGGAGCTTTCAATTGGACTCTAAGTGCTGATCTTCACCCCATAAATAGTAAAGTAGTTTTTGGCAGACAGGTGCATGTTGGTGGTGAGATAGGCTTTGATATAGTGCAGGTCTTGGCCGGCTTTAATGGTGGATATTTTAGCTTTGGGGCGGAATTTGATTTAAAAATCGTGAAGGCCACAGCTGGGATTTATGATGTTGAAGTTGGGGGTGGTTATCGCGATGAGCGGGCCAAGCGTATGCTTTTTTATATAGGACTGCTTGAAACTAAGTTTTGAGTTTTGTGTCATCTGTTTTGCTTGATCGTTGTTTCAAAGTGACGGTATAATCTGAGAATTAAACGGTTAAGGAGTGATCAATTTGGAAAAAACATTTGTTTTAGATACTAATGTCTTACTTTATGACGCGCATTCAATCTTAAAGTTTGGAAGAAATAATGTCTGTATCCCTTTAATTGTTATTGAAGAATTAGACCGATTTAAAAAAGGTCAGGATGAAAATGGTCGAAATGCCCGATCCTTTTCACGAATTGTAGATAAGTTAAGAGAAAAGGGACAGTTAGCAGATGGTGTTGAGTTAGAAAATGGTGGAAAACTTTTTATTTCTGTCGGAAAAAAATTAGAAAAAGATTACATCGCTAATATCGATCTAAGTCATAACGATAATATTATTCTTGCTAATGCCCTCTTGCTTAAAAGAGAGCGGGATAATGTCATATTAGTATCAAAAGATATTAATCTAAGATTAAAGGCAGATGTTTTAGGTATTCCGGCAGAAGATTACGGGGAACAACAAGGTACCTTAGAAGAACTTTATTCAGGAATTAGAACTATTAATATTTCTGCGGCAGAACTTCGTGAATTCGAAAAGCAGCATTTTCTTCAATTAGATGAAGAACATACTCTAGGCATTCATCCTAACGAATATGTCGTGATGGTAGATGAACAAAATGAAAATTATAGAAACTTTGGTAGGTTTTCATCTATCAAAGGTGGGATTGTTCCCTTAATCAAAAGAAGAGAAGGAGTTTGGGGAATTTATCCTAAAAATATTGAGCAAAAATTTGCTATGGATGCTCTTTTAAACCAGGACATCAAACTGGTTACACTGGTTGGAAAAGCAGGGACGGGGAAAACCCTACTAGCGATTGCAGCAGGTTTAGAAATGGCAATTGGCCAAGAAGATTATTCAAGATTACTTGTCTCAAGACCAGTAATGCCGATGGGAAATGATGTGGGTTTTTTACCAGGTGATATTGATGAGAAATTGGCACCATGGATGCAGCCAATTTTTGATAATATGGATTTTTTATTTGGTAAAAAGAAAGGTGAGTTAACTTCATCTTATGATGATCTCATTAATGCCGGTCTTTTACATGTTGAGCCTCTAACCTATATTAGAGGACGATCACTTCCAGAACAGTATTTAATAGTCGATGAGGCGCAAAACTTATCTCCCCATGAAGTTAAAACAATTATTACAAGGGCCGGAGAGGGAACAAAAATTGTATTAACTGGGGACTGTGAACAAATCGATAGCCCCTATTTAGACTCTGTGAATAATGGTCTTGCCTATTGTGTTGAAAGGCTTAAAACAGAAAATATTATAGGTCATGCAAGCCTTGTAATAGGAGAGAGGTCACCTCTTTCTGAAATTGCCAGTCAACTTTTATGATTGAAAAAAAATATAAAAGGACCTCATTGAGGTCTCCCATGAAATCCCAATTTATTTATTCTTGGGATAAAAAAGTTCAAAGATCACGAACTTTTAATATTTCACAAGGGGGAGTTCTACTTGAGTCGATTCCAAATATTAAGGTCGGGGATGTGATTCCTATTATGATGGAGCTTCCCAAAATACCTATTTTCCCCACGCTTACAGAAAAGTACATATTTAATTTAGATCCTTTGCAATTTAATAGGGAGATTATCAGACTCCAGATCGAAATAGTTAGGATTCATGAGGGCCCAATTTCATTTGATCAAAGTATTGTGCCTCAAATGGGAGGGAAATTTTTCAAATCCTCTGATACCTTGGTCCAAGATATTAATGATTATGTTGGATGCTATAAAAAAAATGTAGTTTATTTATTAAATCTAATTGCCGATTTAGGGCAGGGTAAAAAACATATGCCCTTGTTATCCCATATTGCTAATTTACTTGGTTATCAAATAAAAGATAGTATTTCCCTTCTCAGACAGAAGGTTTTGCATGATTATCAAAGTTTGGAAGATTCCTAGGCGTTTTTATTTAATTCTTTAATTTTAGTTTTAACTTTCTCACTGATATGACTAAGAGAGTCTCCGTACTTTCTAGAGGAGCAATCAATTCTTTTATTTAGTTCTTCAAGTAGGTAAATGGCCTTAGAAATAAGAGAAGGATCAGAGCTTTCATTTTTAATAGTTTTTAAGGTCTGAGTTGACTCAATAATCAGTTCATTGAAAGAAAGTATATTAAGGTAATTCTTCAAAGACTTTTCTTCATCTTGTTTGAATTCAGATATTGAGATTACGTTTGTCATTAGGACCTTCTAAGGTACGGGTTAACTAGTCCCACTTTTAAACCCCATCAGTTCCTATTTCTCAAGCCTAAAGAAAATTCTTCACAGAGGAATGCAAAAATTACACTTCCAAGCAAACTGAGTTATATCGAGTGCTTACGCTCTTTTCTTGCCCTTTTTTATAATAAGTAAAATGATCACTATTAAAGCGGCCACTCCAAAAATAAAAATGTTTCCTTTTTTCACGTAGTCTAAAACTTGGGGGCCAAATTTATAGTAGAGAGAGAAAAATGTCACACAGGAAATAGTACAGGCCAAGAGATCGGAAAGAGAGAATTTTAGGGGATTCATTTTTCCCAGGCCTGCAGTTAAAAATAGGCCATTTCGAACACCAAAGGGGATAAATCGTCCCAAAATTAAGGTAATAATTCCATATTTTTCATAATAGGAATGGATTTTTATTCTCCTATCGGCATTTATAATATTAGAGAAAAATTTTATCTTTAAAACCTTAGGTCCGAGGAACCATCCTAGGGAGAAGCAAATAAGATCACTGAAATATGCTCCAAGATAGACAGCAAAGAAGAGGGGTAGGGTTAGCTCGGGATTTTTTTGCGCTAAAATGGCAGAGATAAAAAGCATGCCATCTTCAGAAATAGGAATATTAAATCCCGCTAAAAGGAGAAGCCCAAAAATTAACCATGGGGCCATTGAAATATTACTTTGAATAAATTCTATTATTACTTCCATAAACTTTAAAAAAAGGGCCCAAAGATGGGCCCATAAAATTAGCTTATTTCTAAAATAGCTTAATTGTGAGAATTAAACCATTCTTTAGATCCATTTGGATCAGGCTTCATGGAATCGTCACCTTTATTCCAACCCGCAGGACATACTTCTCCATGCTTGGCAGTATATTGGAAGGCCTCTACAAGTCTTAGAGTTTCTTCTACACTTCTTCCAACCCCAAGGTTGTTGATTGTGGAGTGCTGCACAACGTTATTTTCATCAATAATAAATAATCCTCTAAGGGCCACAGCGTTATTTAAAAGTACTCCATAGTCTCTAGCGATATCTTTCGAAATATCAGAAACAAGAGGATAGGAAACTTCACCAAGACCACCTTCTTTTCGGTCTTGTTTAGTCCAGGCGAGGTGAGAGAATTTAGAATCGACAGAAACACCTACTACTGAACAATTTAATTCTTTAAACTTATCCATCATATCGGAGAATGCAGTGATTTCAGTTGGGCAAACAAATGTAAAATCAAGAGGATAGAAGAATAATACCTTCCAACCTTTGATCTCGCTAAGTGTTACAGAAGTAAATCCACCATTACTGACAGCGTCTGCAGTAAAATTTGGTGCCTGCTGCCCTACTAATTGCAATGGAGATGTGTTTTCTTGAGTCATTTTTATTCCTTTGATTATTAGTTAAAATTTTTTAAGACACCTTATAAAAGATCTAATTTTTTTTCAAGTCTTAGGCCAAACAAATAAGCTTGTTTTACTTAAGATTTGCTATTCTTTTGACGATTGAATGGAGGGAATCTTATAATTAAGACCCCCTTATAAATGGAGTTTTTGATGAGCTACATACCAAACCCAGTAGTAATTGAACAAACCGCTAGAGGCGAGCGGCAATATGATATCTATTCTAGACTTCTTCTAGACCGGATAATCTTTTTAGGTACAGAAGTTAACGATACCGTATCAAACTTGCTAATAGCTCAAATGCTGTTTTTAGAGCAGTCTGACCCAGAGGCACCAGTTCATTTTTATATCAATAGTCCTGGTGGCTCGGTTTATGCGGGACTTGGAATTTACGATATTATGCAGCATATCACCTGCCCAGTTCACACCTACTGTGTTGGTCTTGCTGCCTCTATGGGCTCACTTTTGCTTACTGCTGGAGCAAATGGATTTCGTCACTGCTTACCCCATTCAAGGATTATGATACACCAACCTCTAGGGGGCGCTCGTGGACAGGCGACAGATATCCAAATCCAAGCAGAAGAGATACAAGATCTTAAGAATCAATTAAATAAAATTTATGTTAAACATTCTACTAAAATGAGTTTTGAGGAAATTGAGAAGGCCACGGATAGGGATAATTATTTAGGTCCCGAAAAGGCAAAAAAGATGGGACTTATAGATACTATAATTCAGAGGTCTAGTAATAAATAAAGGATAAAAATGGCCAAAGATAAAACTAAATTTAATTCCGGCACCCTTCATTGTAATTTTTGTGGGAAATCACAAAAAGAAGTTAAAAAATTAATAGCTGGACCTGGCTGTTATATTTGTGATGAATGTATCGAGCTTTGTAACAATATTATCTATGAAGATACGGTTAAATCTTCCAAAAAAGGCTCATTTGATAATGTACCTAAACCGGAAGAGATAAAAAATCATCTCGATGAATATGTAATCGGGCAAGATCGTGCAAAAAAGATAATTTCTGTTGCAGTTCATAACCATTATAAAAGGGTCTATCATGCCCAAAGAGCAAATAAAGATGATGACATAGATTTACAAAAATCAAATATTCTTTTGGCCGGACCTACTGGTTCGGGAAAAACTCTTATCGCTCAATCTCTGGCCAAATATTTAAATGTTCCCTTCGCGATAGCTGATGCTACTTCATTAACGGAAGCGGGGTATGTGGGGGAGGATGTTGAAAATATCATTTTAAGTTTACTCCAAAATTGTGATTACGATATTGAAAGGGCAGAACGGGGAATTATCTATATTGATGAAATCGATAAGATTGCCAGAAAATCAGAGAATCCTTCTATTACAAGAGATGTCTCAGGAGAAGGAGTTCAGCAGGCCCTCTTAAAAATAATTGAAGGTTCTATCGCCTCTGTTCCACCTAAAGGTGGGAGAAAACATCCTCAGCAGGAGTTTCTCCAGGTAAATACTAAAAATATTCTTTTTATCTGTGCCGGCGCCTTTGTGGGCCTTGAAAAAATTATTGAAAAAAGAATGACTAAAAGACCTATGGGTCTGGTTACTGAAGGTAATAAAGAAGAAAAATCGGTAATTGAAAGTCTTGGTGGAATTGAAGTTGAAGACCTGCAAAAATTTGGACTTATCCCCGAATTTGTAGGAAGACTTCCGGTCAACGCCATGTTGGAAGAGCTTGATGAAGATGCCTTGGTGCAAATTTTAACTGAGCCAAAAAATGCAGTTACTAAACAGTATAAAAAGCTATTTGATTACGACAATATTGAATTGGATTTTGAACAAGATGCTATTGTCGAAGTTGCTAAAATTGCCTTGAAAAGGAAGACCGGAGCTCGTGGGCTTCGAGCAATTCTTGAACAGTCCATGTTAGATGTGATGTATGAAATTCCTTCTAATAATAAAGTAAATAAAGTTGTGATTACTAAAGATTCGGTATTAGGAAAAGAGAGACCCAAATTACTTGAAGGGCCAAGGACTAAGGAAGCGGCCCCGCAAGAGAGTCAGCTTATTAAGGATGCAGATATAGAATCGGCCTCTTAAAAATGCTAATTAAGTCTTACATCTAAGAAGATATATAACACATAAAGTTACCAGTAATTTCAGCTGCTTATGTCATCCTTCTGTTATTCACTCAACTAAATTTTTGAGAAAAGGGAAATTTTCTCCAAGTTCCTGATTTTGACCAAAATCCAGATTTAAGAGAGAATCTAAGTACTAAAGACATATTTCTAGTAGGAGTACTTGAGATCTATTCTAGTTGTCGCTAGTAGTGCAGGAGGTGCTATGAAAGACGTTACCGATAAAGAGTCCCGGAGACTTCCTCTCCTTCCTCTTCGTGATGTTATTATTTTCCCCCATATGGTTGTTCCTTTATTTGTAGGACGTGAAAAATCCATTGCTGCCTTAGAGGAAGCAACGGAAAACGACAATGAACTTTTTCTAGTAACACAAAAAGATGCCAGCATCTTAAACCCTGAAGAAAAAGATATCTATACTGTCGGTACAGTGGTCAACATTATTCAAATGTTAAGACTTCCTGATAATACTTTTAAAGTTCTCATTGAAGGTAAATACCGGGCAAAAATTAATAATTTTGAAGTGACCGAGCAAGGTTACTATGGTGACGTTTCAAAATGTGTGGATGAAGTTAGCGATCAGATAAGCCTTGAGGCGTTAATTAGAACAGTTAAGAGCACCTTTGAACAATATGTGAAACTCAATAAAAGAATTCCACCTGAACTTTTAATGAGCATTTCCTCTATTACTGATTCTTCAAGATTGGCAGATATTATTGTTGCTCATCTCACAATGAAGATACCTGAAAAACAAGAAATTTTAGAATCTATTAATGTGGAAAAAAGACTCTCTTCTCTTCTTGAAAAAATGCAAGGTGAGATAGAAATAATAAATGTGGAAAAAAAGATTCGATCTAGAGTCAAAAACCAGATGGAGAAATCTCAAAAAGAGTACTACCTCAATGAACAGATGAATGCCATTCAAAGAGAATTAGGACAAAAAGATGATGGTAAAACAGATCTTCAAGAATTAGAGGAACAATTAGCGCAAAAAAATATGCCAAAAGAAGCGCAAATTAAAACTGAAAAAGAACTTAAAAAACTTAAGGCCATGTCACCAATGTCGGCCGAGGCCACAGTAGTTAGAAATTACATTGATTGGATGTTAAGTATTCCATGGAACGAGTTTTCTAAAGATAACAATTCTGTTGATCATGCGAGAGAAAAACTTGAAGAAGAACACTATGGCCTAAAAGACGTCAAAGAGAGATTAATCGAATTTTTAGCTGTGAAGTCTCTTTTAAAAGAGGGCGAGGGGAAAGGAACCATTCTTTGTCTCGCGGGGCCTCCAGGAGTTGGTAAAACTTCAATCGCTCATAGTCTGGCCGATTCTCTTGGTAGAAAGTTTGTCCGAATTTCCCTCGGTGGAGTGAGAGATGAATCTGAAATAAGGGGACATCGAAGAACCTATGTAGGTGCCATGCCAGGAAAAATAATTTCTGCGCTTAAAAAGGCCGGAACTTCAAATCCATTAATCTTGCTAGATGAAATTGATAAAATGAGTAGTGATCTAAGAGGAGATCCTGCTTCGGCCATGCTTGAAGTACTAGACCCTGAGCAAAATAAAACCTTTGGGGACCACTATATTGAAGTGGAATATGATCTTTCTAAAGTCATGTTTATTATGACCGCCAATGATCTATCAAAAGTTCCAGGGCCACTTCGCGACAGAATGGAAATCATCACCCTTTCTGGATACACCCTTCATGAGAAATTAGAAATTGGAAAACGTTACCTCTTACAGAAGGCGATAAAAAATAATGGACTTTTAGATTACGAACTCCATATTCCTGAAAAAACCATGAATACCGTTGTTAGGTCCTATACTAAAGAGGCCGGAGTAAGAGAGCTTGAAAGGCTACTGCATACTATTGCTAGAAAAATTGCTACTAAAGTAGTGGAAAAAGATATTCCTGCTGGGAAAGACTTCCATATTAAGTCTGAGCAATTAAAGAAATATCTTGGGCCTTCCAAGTTTGATCAAACCGCCATAGAGCATGGGCCACAAATAGGACTGGTTAATGGATTGGCCTGGACCTCAGTTGGTGGAGAACTTTTAAATATAGAAGTAATCACAATGGTTGGTAATGGAAAAATTCAAATCACAGGAAAGCTTGGTGATGTAATGCAGGAGTCGGCCAAGGCCGCCATCAGCTACGTTAGATCAATTAGCGATAAGCTTGGAATAAATCCTGAGTGGTACGATAAAAATGATATTCATATCCACGTTCCAGAAGGTGCCACTCCAAAAGATGGACCTAGTGCAGGGGTCACAATGGTTACTGCCCTCACTTCTGCCATTACCGGCATTGCGGTTAAACAAGATGTTGCCATGACTGGAGAGGTCACTTTAAGGGGAAGAGTGTTACCAATTGGTGGGTTAAAAGAAAAAATGTTGGCCGCTAAATCAGCAGGAGTTAAAACTATTGTAATTCCTGAAGCGAATAGAAAAGATTTAGATGAGATTCCTGCTGACATACAAGAAGGTCTTGAGATCTTTCCCTGTGAACAAGTGGATGACGTATTAAAGATCGCCCTAGATTTGGAAAAACCAGAGACTTTCTTAAAAGTGGTAAATTTCAAAATTGTCGAGGGAGATGAGCCTCGAGAAGTTGCTAACTAGAGTATAAAAATAGTTCAGATTTAATACGACGCATTCGTTGACAGGCCCTAGAGAATTGATTAATCTCCAAACACTCAAATTTGAGGGCGATTAGCTCAGCTGGGAGAGCGCTACCCTTACAAGGTAGATGTCGGCAGTTCGATCCTGTCATCGCCCACCATTTTTTTAGTCAATTCCACCAAATTCAACTCCTGATAGATCTGCCATATCTTTTTTCCATGTGGTCAAATCTTTTTGGTTAAAATTACTCAACTGGTCATGACCACAGGCCCGGGCCATAATTTTCATTAAATCCACTGATGAGCCAAAAAATCTAGCAAGCTTTCTTGCGGCATCATCTACATCTAAGAGTTTTCTAAGCTCAGGATCTTGAGTAGCAATGCCGGCCGGACATAAGTTAGTATTGCATATTCTTGCTCCAATACAACCCATCGCCTGCATAGCAGAGTTAGCAAGAGCTATAGCATCTGCTCCTAGGGCCATAGCTTTAATAAAATCACTGGGAACGCGAATACCTCCAGTAATAATTAAAGTTACATCATCTCTTTTTTTCTTATTTAAAAACTTTCGAGCTCTGGCGAGAGCGGGAATGGTAGGGACTGAAATATGATTTCTAAATAAAAGAGGAGCAGCACCTGTTCCTCCACCCCTGCCATCTAGAATTATATAATCAGCACCGGCCTTTAGAGCAAATTCCATATCATCTTCAATATGATTGGCAGAAATTTTAAATCCGATAGGTATTCCACCAGTTATTTCTCGAACTCTATCGCCAAATTTTTTAAAATCAGAAGCGGTATGAAGGTCGGTAAAAGTAGATGGGGAGATGGCGTCTTCACCTATCGGTAGACCTCTTACCTGAGCTATCTTTTTTGAAACCTTATTGCCAGGAAGGTGTCCTCCGGTCCCGGTTTTGGCGGCCTGTCCTCCCTTAAAGTGGAATGCCTGGACTTTTTTCAGTAATTTTTCATCATAACCAAATTTGGCCGAGGCCAGTTCATAAAAATAACGAGAATTTTCTTGTTGTTCTTCGGGAAGCATTCCTCCTTCGCCCGAACAAATACCAGTACCCGCAAGTTCCGCCCCCTTTGCTAGGGCAGTCTTGGCCTCTTCTGATAGGGCGCCAAAACTCATATCAGATACAAATAATGGAATTTTTAAAATTAGAGGTTTTTTTGCTTTAGGGCCTATTACAACTTCAGTTCCAACTTCTGCCACATCTAAAAGGGGTTTTTGATTCAGTTGAGCAGTTAGAATTTGAATATCATCCCATTTTGGCAGGGTAGGCCAGGGGACTCCCATGGCCGCCATCTCTCCGTGGTGACCTACCTGAGAGAGTCCATTTTTGGCCAAGTCGTGAATAAATTTAATAGTAGGTTCTTCAGGGGTGGAGGAGGTATTTGTCTTTTTTTCTAACTTAGCATGGGCGCCATCGCACATGGGACTATTTTTAGTCTGCTTGCACATGCAAAACCAGACCTCTCCATCTTTTTCTGGGGTGTATTTGACTGGGGTAAAACCCGTTCCTTTATGGGATCCATCACAAAAGGGTTGTTTGGAAGATTTTCCACATGAACACCAGAAATAGTTCTTTCCCTTCTCTACTTTTACTTTTTTTGGATTATTATCGGCAATTATTGGTTTTTTCATTTAAAATATTCCTTCTAGTTTGATAGAAAATATTCTCATAAATAAATCAAAGAGGGATTGCTAGAAGCATTAAAACTGTTTTAGAAAAGAGGGATAAATGAAAATAATCAAAGGCCTAGTTGCAATTATTCTTTTTACTCTTAATGTTTTCATTTTGGGTGGCACAATTGCAATACTTTCTCTAATTAAGCTAATTGTTCCTTTTGAAATATTTCGTCATAAGATTAGTAAACTATTACTCTTTCTTGCAGACAATTGGGTTGCCTTTAATAATTTCAATATAGCTCTCACCCAAAATATAAAATGGGAAGTTGAGGGATTGGAAAACCTGGATATTAAATCGTGGTATTTAGTAGTTTCAAATCATCAGAGTTGGGTCGATATTATGGTGCTGCAAAAAATATTTTTAGGAAAGATTCCCTTTTTAAAGTTTTTTCTAAAAAAACAACTGATTTGGGTGCCTATTTTAGGCCCATGTTGGTGGGGCCTAGATTTTCCTTTTATGAAAAGATATACGAGAGAATTTTTAGAAAAAAATCCTCATTTAAAAGGAAAAGATCTTGAGACTACCCGCGCTGCCTGCGAAAAATTTAAAAAGATGCCAATTTCTGTTATGAACTTTCTTGAAGGAACTAGGCATACTCCAACTAAACATAAACTAAAGAAATCTCCTTATAAAAACCTTCTTCCACCTAAGGCAGGTGGTTTTGCCTTCGTTTTAGGTGCCATGGGAGAATATTTTAATAAAATTGTTGATGTCACTATTTATTATCCCGGTGAAAAAAAATCTTTCATTGATTTAATTTTTGGTCGAATTAAAACTATTAAAGTAAAGGTAAAACTTTTAGATATTCCAAAAGAACTAGTTGGCGATTATCAAAATGATGACAGTCATAGGAAAGAGATTCAAAATTTTGTCAATAAATGGTGGCATGAAAAAGACCAAGAATTAGAAAGCATGAAGGTGATTAAATCTTAAGATTTTCCTTCTAATATTTTACTTAAATTATTGATTATTTTTTCTAGATTTTTGGTTTGATTGGCCAATTCGTTACTAATATTGTTGCACTCGATGGCCTTTTTAGAAGTAACCTTAAACATTTGATCAACTTGTTGAAGCCCTAAGTTCAAAGGTTTGACACTGTCAGATTGTACTTTTAGGGAATTGGCAATTTTGTCAACATTTATGTTAACATCCAGAATATTCTTAACAACTTTTGTTAAAATTTTAGAATTTTCTTCTGCTAGGATAGAACCTTGTTTAGATTTTTTTATGCCCTCAGCGATAAGTTCAGAAATATTTTTGGCCGACTCAGAAGTTTTACCAGATAGTTCCCGTATTGAGCCAGCAACAACACCAAATCCTCTACCTTGCTCTCCGGCCCGAGCGGCCTCAACTGATGCATTTAAAGAGAGGAGATTGGTTTGAAAAGAAATATCTTCAATAATATCAGTAATAGAGCCAATATTTTTTGAGGACTTCGACATTTCTTCTATTGAGGTAATTAATTTCTTATTTCCTAGCTCAGAAATCTTTGCAACTTTGGCATTTTCTGCTGAAAGAGAATCGGCCAATTCAACTTCGCTTTTAATAGAAATCTGTGTGGAATTTATCTTTTCCATAGATTCTAAGATATTTTCCATCCCGGAAGATGTTTCAAGGGAGGACTCGGCCAGATCAGTGGCGGTGGACTCAAGTTCAAGGGATGAATCTTTAGTTGCTTTACTTGATTGCTTGAGATTACCTAAGATTTTTTCTAATGGAGATATATACTTTTTTATAAAATAATAAATTGTCGGAATTGAGATTAGACCAAATAATAAAATTATTCCTAATAAAATATTAAGGAAAAAATTAAATGGCCCCATAATCATTTCTTTTGGGAAATAATTAATTATAATAACTTTTTCTAAACCTTCTAGTTTTGATTCGGTCTCACCTTTGTAATATAGGTTTCCACCTTCATCTTTATATATTGAAGTTCGATTAGAAAAGAAACTTTCGGGTGCTTTTGGTAGCAACTCTCTCATTGGATTGTTTGTGATTATATTTCCCTCTGGAGGGTAAAGTAGTTGTCCTGTCTTATCAAAATAGAAGGCCCCATCATTATTGGAGGCATCTCGTTTAAATAAGATATCATTTTTGGCATATGGGGATGTGAGTAAGAAATCGACCACTAGAAGTATTTTTAATTTTTTATATTCTAATAAACTCTTAACTCCTTTAAGCATGATAAACTTTTTCTGGGGGTTAAACGAAAACGTACCATTTTTAACAGTACTTGGTGTTAGTTCATTGAATAATTTTTTTATTTCTTCTTTAGGAATTGATGGCCTAGGGAATTTTTCAACAATAATATCTTTACTTAGATTGGCACCACCAATGGGAGATTTTCCTATTTTAAAAAGGCTTGTTCCATCTGGCAGGTAAAATTCATAGGAATAGTAAGTGTGGCCTTCGTGGGGAAAATCTTTTTTAATAACTTCTATTTCTTGATCCAATAATTGATTAAATTTAAGATCATTTTTTAGTGTATTAATGTCCTTAGTCTTATTTAAAAAAGAATATATTTCGAGGGTCTTAATATCGATTTTTTCTCGGGTCATTTTCCGATAAACATATTTTAAAAGTGAATGAGTCGTAAATAGATCAGAAGCATTATCTTCCTTGACCATGGTTGTAAGTAATTGACTTTCTTTTTTTTGACCAAAATTTTCTGAAAAAATGGTGAGAGTGATTAAGGGCAGATAAACTGCACTTAGAATAAAAATAATAAGTTTTCTTTTTAGACCAAAATTCTTCATTTAAAAATACCCGATGAATATTTATCGGATTTTTTATCAATTTCAGGACCTTTCTTAGAAGGCCCTGAAAATTTTTCCTAGAGTGCTTGTAGGGCAGCGATTCGCTTTTTAAGCGGGGGATGGGAGGCAAAAAGTTCCGTCCATCCATCTTTGGCAGATATTTGAAAGGCCGCTTGATTTGATTC
>Ga0164315_10000650_pt1 | contig 24692 bp, 24 predicted proteins | sample GuaBasSedimGuay6_FD_113737 | JGI IMG/M metagenome (GOLD analysis project Ga0164315, IMG submission 113737) | Subseafloor sediment microbial communities from Guaymas Basin, Gulf of California, Mexico - Guay6, Core 4569-2, 0-3 cm | ecosystem: Environmental > Aquatic > Marine > Hydrothermal vents... | reverse complement strand
TTTGAAACAGATAAGCCTATCCGAGAAATTCGCCTGACATTAGACGGGGACATGGAGCGGTACGTGTGGTTTCTAAACAACAAAGCACTTTCTGAGAGTGACGTTATTCGTATCCGTGCCGGTGAGGTAGTCCGGTTCATTATGATCAACCGTACCATGATGCATCACCCTATGCATCTTCACGGCCATTTTTTCAGAGTCATCAACGGTCAAGGGGATCACGCACCGCTTAAGCATACAGTTGATGTTGAACCCATGTCTACAACGGTAATCGAATTTAAGGCCAATGAGCTCGGTGATTGGTTTTTTCATTGTCATCTGCTCTACCACATGAAAAGCGGCATGGCACGGGTCATCCACTATGACGGCTATCAGCCGGGCCCGGATGTCGCTGCAGTGCGATCCAACCTCTTTAAGGAATTCTGGTATGCTTGGGGTGAAGCCGATGTGCTCAGCAACATGACCGAAGGTTCTTTAACCCTGGCGGATACGCGCAATATCTTTGAGGCGCAATGGGAAGCGGGCTGGCAGAATGTTGATGAAACCGACTGGGAAGGCCTTTTCACATACGATCGCTATTTGAACCGGTATAGCAGTATATTTGCCGGTGCCGATTTTATAGGGGAAGGGGACACAACGGAGGAAAGTCGCGGCGTGCTCGGTTTTCGCTATTTACTGCCGCTGAATCTCGCGTCCCTTGTTTGGGTGGATTCAGATGGCGGGGCAAGGGTGACTCTTGAAAAAGAGTTCACTTTGACACCGCGTCTTGCTTTGATCGGTGAAGTCGAATACGACACCCATGACATGTGGGAGGGCAAGACAGGGTTATCTTATACGCTGTTCAGAAATGTTTCCTTGCTGGGTCAGTGGCACTCGGAGTTCGGCTGGGGCGGCGGCGTACAGGTACGATTTTAAATTTCGTTATTCTACGGCAGTAATATTATTTTTGTCGTTGGGATGTGGCCCACATCTCCCACAACGCTCGCAGGGACACATAGGCAAATATCACGGCAAAAACGCCACCGCCGGGTATGTGCAGCCAGAAAAAAGCCGGCGAGACAAATGCCTTCAGCCACATGGCCGAAATATCGATCAATACGCCCAGGAAAGGTAAAACAATCAGCCATGTTCGAAGTTTGGGGCTGGCATCCAGCAGCAAACTGATGACGCCCATGAAAATAAAAATCATTCCCATGCCGAAAAGATGAATGTGGGTCCATTTAAGCGTCCATACGAATTGTTCAGCTTTGTAAAAGGGTGGTTTCTTCGTTTTGCTAACGGGTTGAGATAGTTCGGAAAACAGATCACCCCTTTGAGGTGCGGCAATTGACTCAGAAGTCACACTGCGTTTCTTTTTATGTTCCGTGGGTGACATTGACATTTCAACGGAGGCGGCGCTGGTCTGGAAGGTTGGAATGATGTCATGGATTACAACCTGACCCAAAGCGCCTATCATACCGAAAGACAGGGTAAGGATGATGCAGGTCGACAATGCCTTGGCTGGAATAGACATGACTTTGAATGTCATATTTTGTCGTATCTCTTGTTCACCTGAAAAAAGTTTCATCTTTTACCTCTCTACTCCCCTGAAAAATTTGACCCGGAATACTCTCCATCTTGATTAAAGAAAAAATAAACACCGCTAGGGTTCTCATTGATGGTTTCAAATTGAACAACGGTTTCACGACTGTTGTCTGTGTTTCGGGTACTAATTCTTATGGTTTTTAGCCCTGTTTCCCAAGCTTCCGGCAATTTCCCGGAAGCGATCAGACGATCGTAAAGAACGGTTGCCTTCTGAACGGCTTGAAAAGTGGTGAATGTATCTTCAGCATGGGTTTTCCCACCGTGGCTTCGAGCAGGATTGGCAACCATGAATGTAAAGGTTACCACCAGTGCGAACACAAGGATATTCATACCTAATTTTAAACTGGTTTTGAAGTGATTCATACTGACCTCCAATTGCATGTGTAAAATGACCGACACTGATTTCCATTCAAGAATTATACCACATTGTTATATTATAAAAATAGTCCAGTTATTAGAAAAATCAACAATTGGTTCAATTCTCGATCTCGGAGCTCATTCCTTCTCGTAAGCGGAATTCTCATTACATCCCAACCCCAAAACCAAGAATATTCAGCATTGCATATGAGGTTTTCGGATTCTATCCAACAAGAATCCGGTACGCTCGATCAAGTTGTAGTGGATAATAATGACACCATATTGAATCTAATCGATTTGATCGGGTAAATTTTATACGACCTTATGTCGGCTCCAGCTGTCTCGCATTCCAGGTTAGACGACCTACTAATTAATATTATCAATAATAACTGCATGTAAAAAGAATATCCATGATTTTTCTCATACGTGGCATGCTGTTTGCTTTACTAACCAGGCAGAATGGTTAACGTGCAACTTGAACCAAAATAACTCAAGGAGGAAACGAAAATGTTTACACTAAGAAATGTTATTATCAGTATCGCTTTAATTGCAGTACTCGGAATCGGTATCAACGCGTTTGCCCATGGCGGCATGGGCTGGGGTGGTGGATGGGGTCATCATCGCGGAGGTATGCACTATCAGGGTGGTTACGGGAATGGAAATGCTGATCAAATGAATACGGAAGAATACAAGCAGTTCGAGCAGAAGAGAGAAGCGTTTTTCAGTGAAACCCAGGATATCAGGACTAGTCTTTTTGAAAAAGAACGTGACCTGCAGAACGAATTGGCCAAGGATGAGCCGGATGTAGCTCAGGCATCTCAGCTGCAAAAAGAAATTTCCGATCTGCAGTCCCAGTTCGACCAGAAGCGTATCGAACATATGGTTGAAATGCGAAAGCTGAATCCGAATGCCGGCCAAGGATATCGGTCCGGCGGCCCCATGATGGGTTCCGGTGGCCCTATGATGGGCTCCAGAGGTTCCATGATGGGCTCTGGATTTAATGGTGGTGGCGGCTACTGCTGGTAGTTGTTTTTATGGAACTATAGACAATGTTAGTGACAGGGCGGCATCCATTGACCGCCCTGTTCAATTTCATAAAATGGATTGGATATTCGATAAAGGCGTCTAATATGAAAAAGTTACCCAGGAATTTAAGACTTGAAGCCGGGAACGCTAGAAGACAGTTTTTGAAACTGGCCGGTTATGGAACCCTTGGCCTGGTGGCAGGGGGTGTCTGGCCGCTATTAGGTCAATCAGCGGCAGGACAACATGAAGATGCCATTTCAAAGACAGGGTTTGTACCCGATCTTGATATTTCCCTTGTGGCCAAGCCAGGTAATTTAGCGATATTTCCGGGACCGGCCACACAGATATGGCAATATCATGCCACGGTTAACAAGGGCGATAAAAATCGGGTGGTCGAGCTTCCAAGAAGCTACCTTGGCCCGGTCATAAAAGCGCAGCAGGGAGAGAAAATACGGATTCGATTTACCAATTCTATTCCGGAAGAATCCATTGTTCACTGGCATGGTCTGCATGTTCCTGAAGCTATGGATGGACACCCGCGTTATGTGATTCCACAGGGGCAGTCCTACCTATACGAGTTCGAGGTCAAAAACAGAGCCGGTACCTATTGGTATCACCCCCACCCTCATGGACGAACAGGGCCTCAAGTTTACGGTGGCCTGGCAGGGCTTTTTCTTGTTTCTGATGACGAAGAGCAAGCCGTGGGTTTGCCGGATGGTGAATACGATGTTCCCCTGGTGATTCAGGATCGAACATTTGATCGCGACAACCAGCTAGTATATACCTCCGGGAACATGATGGAGCGCATGACCGGTTTTCTTGGAAACTTGATCTTGGTCAATGGAAAACCTGATTTTACCCTGCCTGTATCAACCACTGTCTATCGTTTTCGGCTGCTAAACGGCTCCAATTCCCGTATTTATAAACTAGCATGGCAGGACGGGCGCCCACTCACCATCATCGGCACGGACGGTGGACTTCTTGAAAAGCCGGTTCAACGTCAATATGTGTTTTTGGCGCCGGGAGAAAGAATTGAACTCTGGGCCGATTTCAGCGGCAGTCCGGTTGGGTACCGAACCAACATTATCAGCCTGCCTTTTGACGGTGGTGGAATGGGACGCGGCATGATGATGAATAGAAGAACCGGCACGACTCAAAACCTACCACTGGGGACACGTTTTTCCGTATTCAAGATTAAAGTTACAAAACAGATAGAGAAAAAAGTCTCTCTACCGCAGAAGCTTTCTGAAATTAACCCAGTTCAGCGGAATGAGATCGACAATTTTAGCCGACCCAAACAATTTTATCTTACCATGGGCCATATGCAATGGGCAATCAATGGCCGCACGTTTCAAATGGAAGACGTCGCTGATGACGAGATTGTTCAATTAGGCTCAAGAGAGATTTGGGAATTCAACAACACCGATGGTGGCATGATGCGGATGATGAACATGCCGCATCCGATCCATTTGCATGGCAAACAATTCAAAGTTATTGGACGAAGCGGTGTTGACCACCAAGGCTATGTGGATGAAGGGTGGAAGGACACGGTGCTGCTGATGCCGGGTGAACGTATAAGAATCCTTGTTGATTTTGATGACTACCCGGGTCTTTTCTTGTACCATTGTCATAACTTAGAGCATGAAGACATGGGAATGATGCGAAATTATTTTGTAAGAGAAACAAACATAGGTATCTAAAATGAGGCTATTTAAGCGAAATCGGAAAGATCACTGGGAACGAGTCTATCAAAAATACGCATATACTGAGGTCGGCTGGTACCAAGCTTACCCTGAAAGATCTCTGAAACTTATAAATAATACGGGAGTGGGTATTGACAGCAGGATTATCGATATTGGTGGTGGAACTTCAAAGCTTTCCGAACACCTTCTTCATAAGGGGTATAAAGAATTGGCAGTCTTGGATATTTCTAAGAACTCAATCGAAAAAGCGAGATCACAAATTGGTGAACAATCCAGCAGAATCAATTGGATTGAGGCCGATGTCACAACGTATAGATTTAGGAAGCAATATGATGTCTGGCATGATCGGGCTGTCTTTCATTTTTTAACAAAAGGCGAGGACAGAAAAGGATATGTTAACTCATTTAACCAAGCTCTAAAATTAAATGGTAATCTAATTATTGCAACATTTAGTCTGGATGCTCCGTCAAAATGCAGTGGGCTTCCTGTTGTAAGGTACAGTCCAGAGACCTTGCAGGATGAGCTGGGAGATAATTTAAATTTAGTAGAAACTTTGGTAGAAGACCATGTGACCCCCTCAAGTGTAAAACAAAATTTCATCTTTTGCCGATTCATTAAGTTCCAATAAAGCAGGCCCTGAATTTTCCCATAAATCTGTCCTTTTGAAATTACCGATCACCATCTTTAAGCTAATTAAGCCCCTATCATCTTTATTAAAAAATCTTCCTGTAAGGATGGTGGGTCTGGCGGCTGTGTACAGTCGCGAAATTAACGGACAGACGCTTACCTTTGCGCCATCGGGTTGGACATATAAAAAAACTTTTGTACTCTACGACAAAGAGACGGGCACGCTTTGGTATCCAAAAAAGAAAGGACTGATGAGAATCCAGGGTGTGTTTTTCAAAAGGTCGCCTCCGGAGGTGAAAGAATAATCAATTAACTAATTTTAAGAAAGGAATCAGAAATGGACGATTTCATTTGTTACTGTTTTGAATATACAAGGGCTGATATAGAAAAAGACTATCTAAGCAATAGCCACTCTTTGATAATGGAAAGAATTTCTAATGAAAAGAGATTCGGGAATTGTCAATGTGCGGTAAAAAACCCTAAAGGCAAATGATGTCTATCTGACGTCCGCCAGGTGGTGGATAAGGTAAAAGGCAAAGCCAAATGTTTTAGATATTGCGACAGTCTGGTCTTAGAATGACATCGGATATAGGATGATGGGTATTTATAGTTTAGTCCTTTTATTTCTGGGAATTCTGATTATTGGTTTGGTGTATGCCAAAATAGGGAACCGTGGAATATCTCATCATATTCTTTTCGCGATAATCCTTTTGTTGTTTCTCATCACTTTTTTTATGATTCATCATCATTTTGAAAAAACCTGTGTAATTTTATTTGGCGGCAATTTGGAACAGGTTATCAGGTTGATTCGCTCCTGGGGGGTTGCCGCTCCCCTGATGAGTGTCCTGTTGATGATTACCCAGGCAATTGTAGCTCCAATTCCGGCTTTTGTTGTAACGGCAGCCAACGGCATGGTTTTCGGCAGTTTCTGGGGAGCACTTATATCCTGGATTGGTGCCCTGATGGGAGCGTTGACATCCTTTTTCATTGCGCGTCTGTTTGGAAATGTGGCTTTGCGTAAAATTGTTCGTAACCAGAAAACCGTAGATTTCATAAGACACGCCGGAGAAAAAAGGGGGTTCTATGTCATACTTCTATCCAGATTGCTGCCGTTTATTTCTTTTGATGTTATCAGCTACATGGCTGGATTGAGCGGCATCCGCCTCTGGGCTTTTATCTCTGCTACAGCATTGGGCATGCTTCCCGCTACGCTTATCTACACTTATATCGGACATGGAATTCCTGCCATGGAGAAAAACTTTCCAATTCTTTTAACCTATACGACTGTTTTTATCTTTATTCTAGTTGTACTTTCCCTTGTTCAAGGCGTTCGAAAGAAAAATTAATTTTAGGGAGGATTAAAAATGATTAATTACGGATTTTCAAAAGAAATTGATGCTTCGTTTGAAGAAGCATTGGATAGAGTTTCAAATGAATTGAAAAAGGAAGGTTTTGGTATTCTATCACAAATTGACGTAGCGGGAAAATTCAAAGAAAAACTCGGTATCGACTTTAAAAAATACACAATATTGGGTGCATGTAACCCGCCAAGTGCTCACAAAGCCATTCTTGTCGAGGAAAATATCGGGTTGATGCTTCCCTGCAATGTTATAATTTACGAGAGGCAAAATAAAATCGTCGTTTCAATTATCAAACCGACGGTGGCTATGACAATGATTGGCAACGTTGAATTAGAGCAAATTGCCTCTACAATCGAAAAGAAGTTAAAGAAAGTTTTTGATTCAATAATTTAAGGAGGTAAAGGAGATGACGCTAAAAAGAATATTCTCTATATTAATCATGTTGGAGTGAACCCTATTTTTGGAAAGCTGCAATTTTATGTTATCAATTTCTCACAATTGAACCGAAATTGAAAAGCCATCCACAAATGATTTGCGTTTTAAGTCTTCGATTTGTCGAATTTGTGCAAATTGAAGATTACATCAAGCTTGGCGACACCCCTCAGGTTAAGATTATGTAACAATATCTTTGAAACCGCTGTGGCATAAATCTGCTTAGAAAATTGGATTAATCTTGACCTCTATGTAACGGCATGTCCAAAGAGATTACTTTCGGAAATCATGAAAACTTATCATTATCAGAAAAGGAATTTGAAGCAGACGTCAAATTTCATCAACTGAATCTTCCCATTATTTTCAAGGCAAATGATAATTTTCGATGAGTGCAATCGACTAATTCACGAAAACTGCAAAACCACAATATCTTGGGGTTGAGGGGAATATGACAAAAGCGTCGATTACGCTAATAAGTCTTCATTCCTGAGGCTATGATTAAATGGAGAACATGGCAGTTTTCACGATCATCAAGAGACCTGTGATACCTGAGGTTCCCATTAAAATAATTGCCACACCCATCGGTACAGATATCCTATTTCTTACAAAAATACAAAATAAGGCAAATCCCACAGAATTGAAGTTGCCCTTTTCCAACCATAAATCTTTTGACAGCTTTAAGCACGAGTGGTATACATTTTGTCAATATTTTTAGTAAATTAGATTAAGGGAATAAGGTTATGAATTCTAAAGAAAGAGTGATGGCTGTTATCAATCATCAAAAGCCGGATCGGTTGCCTTGCTTTGGCGCCAATTGTATGGCTACATACGAGCAGATGGAGAAAACTCAAGCCTTCTGGCCCCAAGCGCATGAAGTTGGTGAAACTATGGCCAGGTTGGCGCTTGCTTCCAATACAATCCTGGGTTTTGATGCGGTCAGGGTTCCGTTCTGCCAAACCTTTGAAGCCCGTGCTTTAGGCGCCAGAATAAAACCCGGAAAGCTGCCGGATGACATGGAAGGCATTCCGGGGATCGATCACCCGCCTGCGTTCAAGATTGACGACACCCCCGTCTTCCCGGATGATTTCCTTTCCCGGGGGTATATTCCTGAACTACTCAAAGCGGTCCGTATCTTAAAAAGAAGTATTGCTCGAAAAATTGAAAACAGCGGTTATCAAGGCTCAGGAAGACGAAATAAAAGGTTTTGCCCGGCACTTTATAGAAGAAGGCTATGATGCCCTGGATGGGATAGTAGATGGCTTGGAAGCAGGCATGGAAGTGGTTGGAGACTTATATGATCGTCAAGAATATTTTGTTCCAGAATTGTTGATATGCGCAGACGCTTTGTATGCTGGATTGGATATCTTAAGACCCCATGTTTCTAAATTGGAGAAAGGGACCAAATACCAGATTGTTATCGGAAGCATTCAGGGGGATGTGCACGATATTGGAAAAAATCTGGTGAAAATGATGTTTGATGTAGCTGGGTGGAAAGTCAACGATTTGGGGGTAGACGTGCCTGTAAACAAATTCATCGAAGAACAGCAGCGGACCGATTCTGATATAATCGCCATCTCAGCCATGATGACCAGCACCATGATGGGAATGAAAAAGGCCGTAAAAATAATCAAAGAGAAAAAACTCAATGCCGCCATAATGTTGGGCGGTGCTCCAATTACCAAAGATGTGGCCAAACTTTTTGGAGCAGACGGATATGCCGATTCCGCCGTAAAGGCTGTATCTGAAGGAACTAAACTGGTCAGTCATTTACATGCAATTTGAAATGAGAATGATCATCCGAAAATCGACAACAGCTATAAAAACTGGATCAATTCCGAAGATCGCGGCCTCATCGTTGGATGGTCTTTTCCGTCATCTGTGTCGTCAATTTCTTTGCTCTGCCATCTTCTCCAACAGTACCGGAATAAAGGTCATCAGATCTTCGACAATACAGATATCGGACAAATTGAATATGGCTGCCATGGGGTCGGTGTTGATGGATACGATAAATCCGGATCCTTTCATGCCGCCGGCGTGCTGGGCTGCACCGGATATACCGCAGGCGATATAGAGATCGGGTGTTACAATGGCACCCGTGATCCCTACCTGCCGATCATAGGTCATCCATCCCAGGTCAATGACCGGTCGGGATCCGCACACCACCGATCGTGGAAGTACGGATGCCAGATTCCGGATAAGCTGAAGATTCTCTGCCTCACCGATACCCCTGCCGGCAGATACGATAATCCTGGCTATTGACAGGTCCAGGTCACTTGTCTGGAATGCCGTGGTGGAAAGTGTAGTAGATGCCTGGGGGACAACCACCACTGATTTCAGATAAACCTTTCCCCCTGCCTGATCATTTTTCGGTGTCGGCCCATACGATCCCGGTTGAACAGTGAGAACGGTTGTTTTCGAAGAAGATACCATGTCTGCATTGATTTTACCCCCATAGATATCCCTGGAAAAACAGATCACACCCTCCTGGACTGAAATCGAGCTCACACCGGTAATGCAGGCGGCGCCCATGCGCATTGCGAGCCCTGGAGCGAAATCCGATCCACGGGAGGAATGAGCAACGCAGACATAGGCAGGGGGGTGCTCCCTCAGGACCTCATGCAAAACCGTTTTGTAGGCTTGACCATTGTACCGTGTCAGCTGGGGCGCCAATATCCCCAGGACATCTTTTCCCGTTGTTTTGGCCAGGCTTTTTGCAAGGCCTTCCACCTTTTCCCCGAGAACCAGTATCTGGATTCCGGTCGGTCTGACTTCCTGGAGGGCTTCGGCAAAACGCACCAACTCATGGGTGACCGGTCGGATCTCTCCCTGGAAGTGCTCGGCTATGACCACGATAGATCCGGATTGTATCATGTTTCTCATGCTAAAAAGGACCTGTCGGACAAAATAGTTATCAACTGTTCCGCTTTCTGCGCTGTCGACCCTTCCAGGAAAACACCCTCCCGCAATTTTCTGGGCAGGGTCACCTGCTTTACCCCCTGCAGCGGGGGGGGAGCATCTATCCCATCCGCATGCAGGGTTTTCAACACCAGTTTGTTTGCCCGCAGCAGGTTTGACAGCGTTGGATAGCGCGGCTGGTTGATACCGGTCTGAATCGTCAAGAGGGCCGGAAGCTGTAATACAACCACCTCCCTGTAACCTCCTTCTATTTCCCGTTCGACCTGCACGTCCTCGCCGGTCGGCATGATCTTCACATGCATTACGGCTGTTGCACACGGCAGGGACAAACACTCGGCCAGAAGCGGGCCCACCTGCCCCTGCATCAGGTCTTCCGACATGGCGCCGCATAAAATCAGGTCGGCGCCGGAGGCCTCGCGTAAAGTCGCCATCCAGCCGGCCAGGATAGATGGGTCCACAAATCCGCCCGATGGGGTGACAATGTGCGTCCCATGGTCTGCCCCCATTCCAATGGCCCGTCGAATGACCGTCTCTGATCGCTCCGGACCAACGGACAGAATATGAATGCACGTCCCGGGGAATTGTTCCTTGATCCGGACGGCCGTTTCCACCGCACATTCATCGAAGCGGTTCATCCTGAATGCCGATGTGCCGCCGATGGTAACCCATTGCGAAGCGGGGTCGATTGTAATGGCGGCTTCGGATTCCGAAACCTGTTTGACACAGACAAGTAGTTTCATTTTAGTTATAAAATGCAGGCTGTAGGCTATAGACTGTAGGCTGTAAGCTGCTAATGGCTTACTGCTTCCCTTGGAAGTTAGGCTGTAGACTATAGGCTGTAGGCCGCTAACAGCCTAACAGTCTATAGCCTACAGCCTGAAAATTATTGTCGTTATTAATAATTTTCTCGTTCAATAATAGTCGCCACCCCCTGGCCACCACCCACACACGCATTGGCACAGCCGTAGCGGCCGCCTTTTGTCTCGAGGATACGCGCCAGCGTGCCTGTCAGGCGCACACCGGTTGCTCCCAATGGATGACCGATGGCGGTACCTCCGCCCATGATATTGACTTTGTCGGGGTCGAGACCCAGTTCCTTGATGCAGTTCAAGGCCACAATGCAGAAGGCCTCGTTGATCTCCCAGAAATCGATGTCCGAAGCTTTCAAGCCTGCCTTTTCCAGCGCCTTTTTGGAAGCGGGAACCGGACCCTCCCCCATAATGGTTGGGTCCACACCGGCAAAGCCGATGGAACGGATAGTTGCCAGTGGCTTGATGCCCTTCTTTTTTGCTGTCTCTTTTGACATGAGAATCATGGACGTTGCCGCAGCATTCAGGGGCGAAGAAATACCGGCCGTTATCACACCCCCTTTTTTGAATGCCGGTCTCAATTGGGAAAGGCCTTCCAGGGTCGTCTCCGCCCGGACAGCCTGGTCCCTGTCGACGGTCATGACGGAACCGTCTGCCTGTTCTGCCTCGATGGGCAGAATTTCATCCGTGAAAAACCCTTCTGCCTGCGCTTTTGCAGCCAACCGATGAGACCGAACCCCCCATTTATCCATATCTTCCTTGGTAAAGTCACACTGTGAAAAAAGTTTCTCCGCCGTCAATCCCATGTTCATGCTGGTCATCATGTCCCAGTGCTGATAGGATGGATCCATAAATAAACTCATGTTGGGAACGATGGCGCCTCGATCGATAAGAGCGCCGCCCATGGGTACGCGTGTCATGTGCTCCATGCCGCCCACCATGACGATATCCGCAAATTCCATGGCAATCTCCATGAAACCGATATGAATACCAGCCATGGCAGAACCGCACTGCTGGTCCACAAATTTTGCAGGTATGGTTTCCGGCAGGTTGGCCAAAAAAAGGGGAAAACGGCCACCGAACGAAAACTGTTCCGAAACACCCGTGGCACACCCCACAATAAAATCATCGATCTCTTTGGCGTCAATCCCGGTTTTTTTAATAACTTCCGGCAGGATCTTTGCCAACAACTCATCCGAGCGCATTTTGCAGAACCAATCCCGCGCAGGATCGTTCGGGCGGGACCGGGTCTGTGCGGTTCTCAAATATCCGGCGATTACAACTTCTTTCATGATTTTACCTCCTGATTTTGTATTTGGTGTTTTGTATTTGGTATTTGGTGTTCAGTGTTTGGTTCGTATTGTAAACTGATCGGCGTTAAGCGACAAAACACGAAAAACCAAACACAAAACACTTTTTCAATAATACGACTTCACTGCAATACACTGGATATTGCGCTTAATTATTGTAAAATTTCTTTCCAGCTTCCACCATCTCCTCGATCAAGGCCGCCGGCTTGAAATGGACACCGTACCGGGCCTCCAGTTCAATGAGCTTCTCAAGGACGTTCGAAAGACCCCACACATCTGCATAACGCAGTATACCGCCACGGTACGGCGGGAATCCCGTGCCGTAAATCATGGCCAGATCCATATCCTGTGGCCTGTCACAGATACCTTCCTGCATCATGTAGGCGGCTTCATTAATAGCGTTTGCCAGCATCAGGTCCACGATCTCCTGCTCCGCAATCACCTTGGACGCTACACCTTTGTCGGCAAGGTATGTTTGCACAACCGTTACGATCTTTGGGTTCGGCACGGGTGTGTCACCGCTGTAATCCATGAAACCTGCGCCGGTCTTGCGACCATAGCACCCGGTCTTGTAAATCAGCTCCGTCAGGGGGTGAACCGTGTACCGTTCTCCCAGCCTTTTTTCGAAGGTTTTGTTGACGTGGTAATTGATATCGATCCCCGTGAGATCGGAAAGCGTTGCCGGTCCCATGGGCATGCCGAAGTTGAGCATGGCCTGCTCGACGGAAGAACCATCAACACCGTCTGCCGTGAGATAAACGGCGCCGCCCATCAACCCCCCCAACTGCCGGGAAACATAAAAACCGGGACCGTCATTGACCACGATGGGAATCTTTTTGATCTGCCGCCCAAATGCTACGCTTGTTGCAAGGGTTTCGTTGGATGTCTGCTCGGCACAGATGATCTCCAGGAGCATCATACGATGAGCCGGGTTAAAAAAATGAAGCCCGACCATCCTGCCTGGATCGGACAGCGCCGAAGCCATTTCCGTTATGGGCAGGGCGGACGTGTTGGTTGCAAACACAGTGTGGGAGTGACAGATCCCCTCCAGTTGTTTCCATATATTCTGTTTGATGGCCATGTCTTCCACCACGGCTTCGATGACCAGGTCCACCCCATCCAGCTCCTTTAGGTCGGTAGTGGTCTTGAACTGTTTCTCCAGCATGTTTTCAAGATCTTCCTGTTTCATCTTGCGCTTCTTGATGGGAAAGGCAAATGTCTTGCGAATAGACGCCACACCCTTTTCAAGGGCTTCGTCGTTGATATCCCAGAGAATGGTCTCATATCCGCTTTTCAACAGGAGGTTGACGATTCCGGAACCCATGACGCCCCCTCCCAGCATGACCACCTTCTTGATGCCGGCCGGTTCGATGCCTTTGATCCGATCGAGTCTCCCTGCAGCACGCGTATTTAAAAATATCCCGATAAGGTTTTCAGCAACGTCCGACACAGCACAATCGGCAAACAGTTCCGCCTCCCTTTCAAGGTCCTTATCGATATCATAGCTCAGTCCCTGGTCGATGGCCTCCACCGCTTTCATCGGTGCGATGTAACCTTTGGATTGCGCAGTCACCATAGTTTTGGTAAAATCCATCATCGCTTTTTTCTCTGCAGCACTCGGAATCCAGTGATGCTGATTGCGGGTCATCCGCGCCTTGATATTGAGCTGACCGCTGGCGAACTGCCGGGCAGCCTCAACGGCTTTTTCGATCAAACCATCGGCATCTGTCACGGCATCCACCAGCCCCCTTTTGTGGGCGATCTCGGACTTGATTGGCTTTCCCATGGTAATCATCTCCAGTGCGTACCGCAGTCCGATCAAGCGGGGCAGCCGCTGGGTGCCGCCTGCTCCAGGGATCAGGCCTATCTGAACCTCGGGCTGACCCAGGTTGACGCCCCTGGCGGCTACACGATAGTGGCAGGCCATGGCGATTTCCAGGCCGCCGCCGAGGCAATTGCCGTTGATGGCTGCAACGATCGGCTTGGGTCCTGTTTCCAGGCTGCTGATGAAGCGAGTGCCTTCAAGTGCCCTCCCCAAAATAACGTCGCGTTCCTTGACCCCCTGAACCTGGGTAATGTCCGCACCGGCAATAAAATTCTTACCGGTACCGGTAAGAACCAAGGCCTTGACATCGTTATCCTCGTATGCCGCCTTCAGCGCCTGAGCCAGTTCCTCCACAAAGTGTTTCGAAAGCTGGTTGACCGGCGGATTGTTCATACTGAACACCGCCACGCCGTCTTTCACTTCCACCTGGATGGTATTAAACTCTGTTTTCATATATGACTCCTTTTGGAATGATGAATCATTTTAATATTGACTGTCATTTAGCCTTCGGCTGTCATTCATGGTCATTTGCCCTTCGGGCGGCATTAGCGCTACGCGCGTCATTAATTGTAGCTTATGGCTATTCGCTTTTAGCAACGATCAATGACACGAAGTAAATGACAATTGTTCTTCCCTCCAACCCTTCATTTACACTCCCCCAAATCCCACATCTTCAATCTCTATGGCCGATCCATCAAGATCCTGAATCGACGCCATTTTACCATGGGTCACGGGAAGAACCGTATTGATAAAAAACTTCGCCGACTGGAGCTGACCTTCGTAGAAGCCGACATCTTTCTTCTTGGCACCTTCCTGAAGCTTTTCGGAGGCAACGGCAGCACGCCAAAGCAACATCCATCCCATGGTTACGTCCCCCATGACTTCCAGAAACGGAAATGCGTGGGCAAACGTCTTTTTAAACTCGGGCGACATGGCTTTCCGGCCAAGATGAATGGCAGATTCTCCCAACGTGTTCATGGCTGCTTCCAGCCTGTCAGCCATGGGAACCAGGGCTTCGTGTTTTCTGGCATGAGCGATGGTCTTTTGAATCTTTTCCAAAAATTCCAGGAAAACCTTTCCTTTTTTCATACCCAGCTTTCGGGCCAGCAGGTCCATGGCCTGAATGCCATCCGTCCCCTCGTAGAGGGAGGTTATCTTACAATCTCTGGCAATCTGTTCAACCGGATACTCCTGGGTATATCCATAACCACCATACACCTGGATCGCTTCGATGCAGACATCAAAACCTCTCTGGGAACAGTATGCTTTGACCAGTGGCGTCAAAAGATCCACCAGACCCTGATAGTGCTCCTTTTCTTCTGCTTTTTCGGTATTTGCCAGTTTGTCAAAACATCGAACAGTATAGTAGGCAAAGCTGCGCATACCCTCCACATGAGCCTTCATCCAGAGGAGCATACGCCTCACGTCAGGGTGATTGATTATCGGCACCTGGGGTGCTTCGCGATCAGCGAACTTCTCCAGATCCCGGCCCTGAAGCCGTTCACGGGCATAATTCAAGGCATACAGATACGCCGTCGTTGCGTGAATAAAGGCCTGAAAACCGACACCCAGTCGTGCCTCGTTCATCATGTGGAACATAATGCGCATGCCATGATTTTCCTCTCCCAGCAAAAGTCCCCGGCAATTGCCCTTACTCCCCAGAGACATACTGCAGGTGGCGGAGGCATGAATACCCATCTTCTCCTCGATACCGGTGCAGACCACATCGTTCGGCTCACCCAGGCTGCCGTCCTCATTGACCCACCTTTTAGGAACAAGAAAAATCGAGATCCCTTTAGTTCCCGCAGGAGCTCCCTCTATGCGTGCAAGTACCGGGTGAATAATATTTTCCTGGAGATCATGCTCACCGTTGGTGATAAATATTTTTTCCCCCTTAATCATGTAGGTGCCGTCGGCATTCTTCACAGCCAGTGTGGTCAAGGCCCCGACATCTGAACCCGCCTGGGATTCCGTCAACAGCATGGTGCCCCCCCATACACCGGTATAGAGCTTCTTGAGAAACAGCGACTTCTGTGATTCCGTGCCAAAGAGTTCGACCATTTGTCCCGTACCATGCCCCATCCGTGCATAATTGACCAGCGGATAGTTCCCACCCACAATGTATTCGGCCACGGCCATGTCAATACTGCTCGGCAACCCCTGACCACCAACCTCCGGATCTTCGCTCAACGAGGTCCACTCCCCCTCGATGAGAAGTTTGTGGGGTCTGTGAAAACATTCAGGAACCTTTACCCGGCCCTTTTCAAACCGCAATCCAACATGGTCTCCCTCTGCATACGTGGGCAAAAGCTCTTTGATTGCAAAGGTTCGCGCCTCTGAAATAATCATGTCAAAGACTTTTCTGTTGAGACCTGCGAATTTTTCATAGGCCAATAAATCCTCAACCTTCATCTGTTCGTATAGGACAAAATCCATGTCTCGACGATCCGCAATTACCTGTGCCATTCTCTTTGATCTCCCTTTTTATTAAATTATAGCAATATTTCTCCAATTTCTTAAATAGCTCCAGGGACACTTCACTCCACGGTGTGTCATTATGGTAATTTAGCCTTCGGCTGTAATTTGCCCTTCGGGCGACATTAGCGCTGCGCGCGATATTTATTGTTGCTGATAGCTGATGGCTGTTAGCAACAATAAATTACACGAAGTAAATGACCACTAATTACGCGAAGCAAATGACCACGTCTCTATTCTAATCCATTACTTCTCTCGAATTTAGTCACTCTTATGTAAATTATTCTAATATTAGAATTTTGTCGGCCAGTTAGCCAGCCGATGCTCCCCGATACCATTGTTTCGCGCGCCCCGGCTGATTTCCAATGCGCGACCTATATAATCCCGCGTCTCCCGGGGATCGATCACATCGTGAATGTAATGCATGCCGGCAGCCCCGTAGGGAGAAGCATCGTCCACCATCTGCTGAACCAGATTCTCCCATTCTTTCTTGTCCCGCTCTGTAACGGGAATTTTACCACCAAAGACAACATTTGCCGCAATTTCCGGGCTCACGAAACTCATTTCCGCCGTGGGCCATGCCACGATAAAATTGGCCCCACAGCCAGAGCCGGCCATATTCCAGAAAGCCATACCATATGTTTTCCTGACGATGACCGATATCTTGGGAACCGTTATCAATCCCAGGGCATTCATGTAGTTCATCACCCTGGCCGCCACGCGGTTTCTTTCTGCAGTTTTTCCCACTAAAAATCCCGGCGTGTCATGAAAAAATACCAGGGGGATATTAAACGAATCACACAGGCATAGAAAGCTGATAACCTTGTCGATACCGTCAGTGTCCATGGCACCGGCATTGACAATCGGTTGATTGGCAATCACACCCACCACATTTCCTTTGATTCTGGATAGTGCGGTAATAACGTTCCTGCCGAAATCGGGTTTAATGGGAAAAAGACTTTCCCGGTCGAAAACAGCATTCAATATTCGGTGCATATCATAAGCCCGGTTTCGTTTTTGAGGCAGGATTTCTAAAAGATTTTCTGAATCTTCGGATGCATCGAAATTCTCCAGGCAGGGTGGTGTTTCCTCGTTGTGCTGCGGCATATAGCTCATAAATTGGCGGATTATTCTGAAACAATCGTCTTCTGTCTCGGCAATCCGGTCTGCCATACCGGTTATCTCACCGTGAACCTCGCAACCGCCCAGTTCTTCATCCGTGATGATCTCGCTCAGGGCTATCTCCAGGATTCTCGGTCCTGAAACCCCCATGGCGCTCCCCTTGACCTGCACCACAAAATCGGACAGGCAGGCCATCCAGGTGGGCATGCCATAACATTCCCCCATAACAGCAGTAATCATGGGTGTTTTCCGGACCCGGCTCATGATTTGGAGATAGGTATCGAAACCCCCGCCCCCGAAGGATGCAAGACCCCTTGAACCCATGATATCCGGCATTCTGGCGCCACCGGCCTCCCCGAGATAGATCACTGGATACCCGTAATGCGCCGACAGGTGTTTTAATTCACCTTCTTTGCGACCTGCGACACGACTCGAGGTGGCAGCCAGCACGGAAAAATCGTTGGACAGGATGCTCACCGTACGACCATCGATGGTACCATACCCGCCTATCTTACTGTCCGCAGGGGTCTTACTTTCCATTCCCAGTACATCGGAATGATTGAACATGCCCACCTCGAGAAAAGAATTTGGATCGAGGAGGCGATGGATGCGTTCTCTGGCGCTAAGCCTCCCCTTGGCATGCTGCTTGTCGATCTTTTCCCTGCCACCCATTTCCAGTGCCCGGGCTCTTCTTTTCTCCAGATCCTGCAGTTCTTTTTCAAAAGGCATTTTCTGTATTACGTCTCCTATTTTCCTGAATATGGCAGAATCTTGACCAGCAGGTTTCATAAACCACTCTGCCCATGTCATTTACACTTCGTGTGATATTAGCGCTTCGCGCGACATTTCGCCTTCGGCTGTCATTGGGCAACCTGGCGGTTGCCGGCTGCTTGCTCTTAGCTCTTGGCTAAACCTAAAACGTAAAACCTAACACCTAAAACGTATCATACTTACGCGAAGCTAATGACAATTACGCTTCCCCTTCCCCATAAGGCAATCGCTTTCCGTCCTTGGTATAACGATAAAATCCCTTTCCAGCCTTTTTCCCCAGACGCCCCTGCTCAATCATTTTCTGCAGGAGATCCGATTTCGTTACCAGGTTCTCCTCCCCCAGTTCCGCCATAGACTGACCCACCAGCACAAAGGTATCCAGACCTGCGTTATCAGCGACTTCAAAGGGGCCAACATTCCAGCCATACCCGAGCCGCATGCCGGCATCCACATCTTCCGGACTGACAATGCCGTCCGATACCAGATCCACGGCTTCACGGAAAGCTGCCGAAAAAATGCGGTTCATCACAAAACCGGGGATGTCACGTTTCACACGTACAGGTGTTTTGCCAAGGGAGGTAATAAAGTCGACCCCTGCTTCAAATACATTATCACCTGTCCGCTCCCCTTTTACGACCTCCACGAGCCCCATGAAGGGTACCGGGCCAAAGAAATGAAGACCGAGCACACGCTCAGGCCGGTTGAGATGTGAGGCAATGCGGGTGATGGGTATGGAGGAAGTATTGGTGGCCAGCGGGGTTGTCGCGGGAATTTTTTCCTCCAGGGCCTTAAAAAGATCGATCTTGAGCGCCTCTACCTCCAGAACCGCCTCAATGATCCAGTCTGCCTCTGCCGCACTCGACAGATCGGTTTCATAGGTAAGGCGATTTAGAATTTTATCAGGATCTTCCTGAAGAAACCCTTTTTCAGTCAGCTTGTTGACAGACCATTGCAACCCCTTTTCTGCTTTGCCCAAAGCCTCCGGCTTAACATCGTTCAGGTGGACCCTGTATCCACTCTGGGCACACACCTGGGCAATTCCAGAACCCATAAATCCTGCCCCGATGACTAAAACACTCTGTTGCTTCATCTTTTCTCCTTCTTTAGATCACCTGGCACGTTAACTTCAATAATCTGCGGTTCCTTGTTCGATATTCGACATTTCATTGACACAACTTTATTAGACGGAAAGGCTACTGAACTAATGACCTTTTTCGTGCTTTCGTTGCTTCGTGTTTTCGTGACAAAGAGATTTTTTTCACTTAAATCAAACACGGGCACTATCTTACCGTCTTGCCTTCATACTCTCTCAAAATTTTACGGGCCACGGACACTTTGTGAACCTCGTCGGCACCGTCATAGATCCTTGCCGCTCGCTCGTGACGGTAGAAAAAGGAAATGATTGTGTCGTCTGTCATGCCCAGTCCGCCGTGTACCTGGAGGGCCCGGTCAATCACCTTCTGCATGGTGTTCGCCACCATGAATTTAATCAGGGAAATATCCTGGCGGGCTTCTTTGATGCCCAGATTCTCGATGGTCCAGGCCGTGTGGAGGACCATCAGTCGCGCAGCCCTGATTTCCGCCGCACTCTCCGCTATCCACGACTGAATGATCTGTTTTGAAGCCAGTGTCTTTCCGGGAGCGATCACCCGGGTTACCGCCCGATGGCACATCAGATCAAAGACCCGGTTGCAGATGCCGATCCAGCGCATACAGTGATGAATCCGTCCCGGCCCAAGTCTTTCCTGTGCAATGACAAACCCGTGCCCCTCGTTTCCGAGAAGATTTTTCTGCGGCACCCTGCACGATTGATACAGAATTTCCGCATGGCTGAAGTAATCTTCACCGGAATGCCCCATCACCGGAATGTTGCGTACAAGGTTGAAACCGGGGGTATCCGTAGGTACGATGATCATACTCGCACGCAAGTAGGGTGACGCATCCGAATTGGTATTGGCCATGACAATGGCGAATTTTGCACCATCAGCGGAAGACGTATACCATTTATGACCGTTGATCACGTAATCGTCACCGTCTTTTACAGCGGTGGTATCCATCATGATCGGGTTCGAGCCGGGCAGGTCGACTTCGGTCATGGAAAAACAGGACCGGATCCGGCCATCCACAAGCGGCCTGAGCCAGATCTCTTTCTGCTCATCAGTGCCGTACTGGTGAAGGATTTCGATATTTCCGGCATCCGGTGCCTGGCACCCGAAAACCAGGAAACCCAGTATTGTTCCACCCAGAGCCTCTGAAACCAGGCCGTGCTCCACCAGGTTGAGCCCCATACCCCCGTATTCTTTGGGATGATTGGGTGCCCACAGTTCCATCTGCTTGACCATTTTCTGCTTCTCCGCAATAATGGGGAGCAGGCTCCTGGTATCCTTGGTCAAGAATTCAGCTTCCAGGGGAATGAGCTCTTTTTCAACAAACTCCTTCATCATCCCGAGTATGGTCTGCATTTTTTCCGAAATACTAAAATCCATTGTATCTCCTTTTTTTAAAATCCTAAATCCGAATATCGAATGCTCAAATGACCAAATGACCAAATGACCCAAATATTGTCAATGGCTTGAACGTTGTTCAAATGATTTCAACCTGATTCATTGGCACCCATGTCCCCAGGCTATCGATATGTCAGCAACCGCGGATCATTTTCCATTTCCAGATGCATGATATCATTAAAACCGGCCAGCGCGAGGCCCTTGGTATTGTACTTGAACCGGGTGATGGACGCGTTCATGATTTGCCAGGACAACGCCATGGCTGACTTGTCCGTCAGGCCCAGGGATTCCTGAACCACCACTGAAATGGGTCCCCCGGAAGTAAATACGGCCAGCGTCTTTTTAGCCCCCTGGGCCTGCATGATCCGACAAACACCGCTTAGCACCCGGTCTTTGAAGCCATTCCACGTGACGACTCCCGGCACATTGTAGTCACCTGAAACCCAACGGTTCATGGCGTCCTGGAACAGGAGCTGAAACACTCTTTTATTGCTGAAAATATCGGGTAGTTTTTCGGAAATAGACGGATCCTCCTCGACCATCCCGGGAATCTGGGCTTCGAAGACCGACGCAGAATCGTATTCGTCGAAAGATTCGTCCGGTATGATTTCCGGAACGGACATCCGGCTGTCCCGGCAGGCTGACATCAGTGCGTCTGCCGTACCTGTCTGCCGCTTCATACTACCCACATAAACGACGTCGATCTTTCTGCCGATCCGAACCCAGTGGTTGGCAATAATTTCTGCCTGAATAACCCCCAAAGGAGACAGGCGATCATAATTTTTCTCGCCAAAGGATGCCTGGCCATGGCGGACCATGTAGAGTTCACTCATACTTTAATACCATACCACCACCTTGAATGGGCGCTCCGTGTATCTAATTGATATTATAATATTTATTCGTATCGCTTTCATCGATGAGTCTGATGATGTTTCTTGTGTGCCATACCATGGTTTAATATGCATACGCAAGCGTGCCCTGATACGTTTGCCTGATATTTCTATTTCAAGTATTTCCCGGTATCAAGATATATTGACAACAGAAACGGGCAAGGTTAAATATCCCCTCTCTTTGTAAAAAACACAACAATACGGAGGTTCAAATGATCGTCGTCGCCAAACTAAAAGCACAAGAAGAAAAAGCAGCCAATCTGGAAGCAGAACTGCGGGACATGGTAGAAAAAGTTGCATCCGAAGATGGAACAATTGCATACACGCTTCACAAATCCAGCAACGATCCAACACTTTTCATGTTCTATGAAAAGTACAGGGATGCCGAAGCGTTGACACATCACAGTTCCACACCGTATTTCAAAGCGCTTTTCGGAGCCATTAAACCCCTGCTGGCAGCACCGGCTGAAATCGAGATGTACGAAGAATTGGCCGCACTAAACAAGTAATTCTCCATTATGTTTGTCAACTAAAGCACCCACGTTTTTAAAATCATGCCAAGCTGTGCTTGGCGAATCAAAGAGGTAATGGAGTGACGTGGCCATTGATAAAAATCAGGACAATATTTCGAAAATGATTTGGACATCAAAGGACCTACCGTGAAACGAACGGCCGGCTTGGGAGGTGTGAATGGAGAGTGACGGTAAACCGCGATCTACACGCCGTCAGCCCAACTGATTGTTCACAGGCAAAGGGGTCAAGTCTGCCCTTGACTCATATCGGTCTTTTTGAAAGATTCGATAAAAGTACTAAATTCATTAACTCCTTCGAATCATTCATTTATTAAAAAGGTTCTCGATGTAGTAAAAAACGTGACTTCGGCAAGACTCCTCAATTCAGGTTAAACTCTCTTTCATGTAGGTTAATTATTTTCCCCTGCTTGTTTTTTTTGCCTTTTACGCTTTTTACTTTATTGAGTAAATACGGTGAAACATTCCATTTTTGGCCTGATTCAGTAATTACAGTAACCGTTTTTTTGTTGTATTTAACCAATGTGCCAAATTGCTTATTTCGGCCAGGTGGTTCAAAGCAAACTTGATCCCCCGGACTGAATTGCATCATTTCTTTGTGAGTATGCATTGAATTTAAAAACTTTAATCTTGCAACTATCTTGTGATTTAGCTCAACAAGTTCATCATAATTCAAGGAATCGATATCAATTTTCATATTTCACCTTCATGTAGAGCTCACGCATTTCCCATCGCCTGAAGTTTCTTGGTCGTCCGCTTTTTTAACACGTTAACCTGTCAATTGGAGCTTAAAGATGTCTTTCATGAGTTCAAAATGGCTATCAAGTGAATAAATTTCAGAGTGATTTTGTTTCGCGTTTTGGACAACTATTAGATCAGGAATACCAATTCCATTTATACCGTTTTTCAAACATTTAAATTGGAACTCAATAATTTGATCCCAATTTATGGACAGTTCTAACTTATTTATATTATGTAATAACTTGACAATTTTTCGCTGATTGCGAACCCTTAAAGATGGGATTAATTCTGCGAGAATAAGATCATTAATAACAATCAGGTTTTCATCGATTAAGAAATCGAGTCTTTCAGAATTATTTCCAGCCCTGAAATACTCTATCCATATGGATGTATCGACTAAGACTGACATTGACGACTTCTAACGGCGTTCATATCGATATCCAAATCTACCTTACCTTTGAATTCTTTCAATCCGGAGATCTTTGATTTTCTAATTAAATCTTCTAAGGCGGTAATAATAACTTTGGTTTTTGTTTTAATTTTAGTAGCTTTCATAGCCTCATCAATTAAATCTTCAGGCAAATCAAGTGTTGTTCTCATCATTGGCCTCCTCACCCATGGGTTATGCATAAAATTAACATTTAATGCATATAATGTCAACTTTTTGCCGAACGGTGAAGCTGAAACGCGGGAAACGCTTCAGGTGCTCATCGGAACGTCCGTAAATCGGAAGTCCAGTAAAGCCAGGTGGGCCGAGATTCACACAAATGGTGGTAAAACTCCAATTTGAGTCGATATCTGGTACTCCTACGACACATAACGGTTAAGCTAACCTGCCTGCCTTCTGACGTTCGAGCCTGTACAGGCACTTACGTAAAACCGCATAGTGTTCCCGGTCAGGTTAAGCGATTGGTTATACGAGTTGCTACTCTCTCCTCCTCTTATATTTTGAGCTAAAGCTTGGGAGGAACATAGGTGTCATTTTTCGATATTCAATATATTCTTGACCCAACCGTTTCACGAGTTCTGGTTCCTCAATAGCTTTTAGTTCCCAGTAATTAGCAAAAATGAAAAGCGGGGTGAAAAACAAGAGAAGAGAAACAGATCCAAAAAATATCCCAAATCCAAAGAGCAAGCCAAATACACCGGTGAGCATTGGATTCCTAGTATTAGCGTATGGTCCAGATGTGACTAATTGGGGTGGGGGATTGAAAGGAACTGGGGTACCCTTTGCTTTAAGAAAGTTTTGAACCGACCACCCTATTAAAAACAAAGCAAGTAAAAAAAAAGGTAAAGATAAAATGATGTTAAGCCGCCCGTGAAATATATTGGTAAAACCTAATAGCCGATCTAATTGCAAGGCCATGATAACAAAAATAAATATTATTAGACCGAAGAAGATCGCCCCTATTGGTGTAAAAAAGTTGCGGACCCGTCTACTACCGGTTGCAACATTATACAAAATATCAATCCATTTGGTTTTAAGAGTCATGATTCAACTCCCGTTTAAAGTCGAAAATCATGTCGTATAACGCCTGAGCTAAGTTACAAATGAGCCGTTATAAAGGGGTCTAAAGGGGTCAAGCCTGCTCTTGACTCATATCGGTCTTTTTGAAAGATTCGACAAAGGTTCTAAATTCATTAACCCCTTCGAATCATTTATTTACCAAGCACTTCTTGGAGTTCAAATAGGTTGACACGCGAAGTCA
>Ga0164315_10000649_pt1 | contig 24726 bp, 19 predicted proteins | sample GuaBasSedimGuay6_FD_113737 | JGI IMG/M metagenome (GOLD analysis project Ga0164315, IMG submission 113737) | Subseafloor sediment microbial communities from Guaymas Basin, Gulf of California, Mexico - Guay6, Core 4569-2, 0-3 cm | ecosystem: Environmental > Aquatic > Marine > Hydrothermal vents... | reverse complement strand
GCCTCATACAGATGAAGAACATAGTACTCTTATTAATCGAGATATAAACATGGCCGCTTGGATTCAAGTTTTGTTTCCAGTAATAATTGTAGTAATTGTCTTAATTCTCATAATTCGGTTATATAGAAAGCGAAAGAGGTATAATAGGAACTCCTATAAGATTTAATTCCAGATTCGAAGAATCTGACCATCATATTGGGTATTGTATCGTTTCAAAGGTTGTGTTGCTGGGCCTTTAATGATAGAGCCATCAAGAATACTGAAGTTTGATGTACAACATGAGTCTGTTAGTGTAATACCAGATGGGTCCATCGTTATTCTTGCACAGGCTTCAGTAGGGTCAAATGGACAGGCTCGATCGTAAGCAACAAATTCGTCTGGCGAAACACGGTAAACAACCAAACCTTTATAACCCCCAGTAAGATATACATAACCACCAATGGTACTCAATTCAATGTATAGTGTTGAACTGATGTCAAGCTGTATATTTACACTTACATTTGGAATGCTTGGGTGCTCAACTTTATCATTACAACTCCATGAAGAATAGAGAAGTAAGCTAATCAATAAACCGGTAAATATATATTTGAAACTTTTTGTCATATACTTGGCAAATATAAAGAAATTATTATCACAGAGTTTTACTAAAAGGACATATTAGTTGTTTTAACTTTTTTTAATTATTGGTGTAGAGTAGAATAGAAGAAACTAGGAAAATATAACTGATAAAAAGAATATTCCTTACACATTTAGATTTTTTATAATTTTGCACCCTAAACAATGAATATAAATTAATGGACGAATCGGAACCTGGACTTTTATTTTTGAGCCAAATATTGACATTCAATAACATCCTCTTACCGTTTACAGTAGATGCTTTGTATAGTATTATCAGTATTGTATTATTAATTATTCTATCGGGTTTGATTTCAGGCTCTGAGATTGCTTATTTTTCTCTTAACCCTGCAAGTATCGAGGAATTGAAGAGCCATAAAACATCGGCTAATAAACGTGTTTTAGAACACCTAGAGAGCCCTAAGAAGTTATTAGCTACTATATTGATATCCAATAATTTTATTAATGTAAGTATCGTTTTAATTTCTACTTATCTGACTCAAATTCTTTTTAACTTCTCTGAGCAACCTATATTGGGTTTCTTGATTCAGGTAATTTCTATAACGGCAGTGATTCTACTTTTTGGGGAGATAATTCCTAAAATATATGCTAAGAATAATGCACTTTATTTTGTTCGTTTGATGGCATCACCGTTGAACTTTATGGCTAAATTATTCAAGCCACTTGTAAAAGTTTTGGTGCATTCTACTGGTATTATTGATAAGCGTATTAGCCGGAAAAAGGACGCTTTAAGCATGACAGATTTATCGGAGGTTGTGGATTTAGCTGCAGCGAAGAGTGATGTTGAGGAGGTTGACGAGCAGATGATTTTAAAAGGAATTGCCACTTATGGTAAAACGGATGTGAAGGAAATAATGAAGGCACGAGTGGATGTATCAGCATTGGAAATTCATACTCCATTTATTGAGGTGCTTGAGTCGGTGAGAGAATGGGGTTACTCTCGAATTCCAGTTTATAAGGATACATTAGATGAAATTAAAGGTGTGTTGTATATAAAGGATTTGTTATCATTTATTGATAACGAAGATTATGATTGGAGCGCTAAAATACGAAAAGCTTTTTTTGTGCCTGAGAACAAAAAGATAAATGATTTACTGCAGGAGTTTCGTAAAAACAGAATTCATATGGCCATCGTAGTGGATGAATATGGAGGTACGTCAGGTATTGTTACATTGGAGGATGTACTGGAAGAAATAGTTGGAGATATTAACGATGAGTTTGATGTTCAAAACGAAGATTTTATATTTAGTCAAATTGATGAACATACATGGATATTTGAAGCTAAGACTACGATTCTTGATTTTAGTAAAGTAGTTAACTTGGATAACGATATTTTTGAAGAGGTAAAAGGAGAATCAGACTCAATAGCAGGATTGATACTTGAAATTATGGGGGATTTTCCTAAAGAGGGAGATGAGGTTGTTTTTGAAGATATAGTGTTTGAAGTGGTAAAAATGGATGCGCGTCGTATTAGTCGTGTACGTATTAAAACACCATTCAAGAAGGAGGAGAATGAAAAATAATAATATAAAAATATTTCCAATTATTGGAGGCTTGTTCTTCCTATTTTTGATTTCACTATCATCTTGTGGTGACGATGCCATGCCAAAGCCGCGATCTTGGTTCCGGATTGATATTCCCCAACATGGGTTTTCGAAATTTGACACAACTTATCCTTATACTTTTGAATATGCTGATTATTCTATTATTGATGAGGTGAAACGTGATGGATACCCCTATTGGATTAATATTTATTATCCTCAGTTTAAGGCACGAGTTTATGTAAGCTATAGTCATGTGGATAAGGATATTAATCGCTTTTTAGAAGACGCTCATACCTTAGCCTATAAACACATAACTAAAGCAAATGATATACGTCAGGCACTAATTATAGAACCAGAGCATTGTGTGTATGGGTTGGTCTATTATATAAAAGGTAATGATGTGGCCTCGCCCTTGAATTTCTATGTAACTGATAGTGTGGAGCACTTTATGCGTGCATCACTATATTTCGATATGATTCCAAGTAATGATTCATTGGAGCCCGTAATTAAAGGTATAGAAGAGGATCTAAAGCATATGGTTAAAACATTAGAGTGGAAGGATTTGTAATTCATATTATTGTATTTTAATCACTTCTGATCTTAAGGTTTCCTTTTTTATCATTTAGCATTTTTAAGAAATAGTCTGAGAAGTGATTGCTCGGTGATGGAGCATTTAACATTTCAATTTCAGCTTCTTTATTTATTAAAATATATCGGGGTAATATGCTGATATGATAATTATTAAGAAATGTATAGTTTTGATCTATATGAGCAAATGTCCATGCAAATTCTCTATGTTCAATGTATTCTTTCATAACACTAGTATCGGCATCAACAGAGATACTGATAAAAACAATAATATCATCATATTCTTCGAAGAGCTCTTTGGTATATTGCATCTCAGCTAAACAATCTGGACATTCAGTATTCCATACATTTAAGTAAACATAGTAGCCTTCAAAGTCACTTAGCTTAAACTTATTTCCCTTTATATCTATAAATTCAAAATCTGGAGCTGGGCTCCCAACTTGTAATGATGTCAATTGTTTGCGCACATTTGAGGCAATTATTTGGTGCTCTGTTTTTACCTTGCTACCACTAATATCATAAAGAATATTTATCAGAGCTTTCTTATTGAACTTACGATTTGCATATAATTGTGGGATATTTCGAATAATAACCAATTCACGTAAAACACTGTCCTTTAATAGAGGGTCCTTGGCAAGTAATGCAGATAAAGCCTGATAACTTTGTTCTTTATTTATTACTGAGTCGATTTGAAATGGACTGTATCCTTTACCTTTCATGATAATATAGTTTGACCAAAAACTATTAAAGAAATTCATAGAATAGGGGTCATCAATATTTATTTCTCCATCAATAAAATACTTGTCAACTATCATTTGGTTCGAATAATCGCGACTGAGCAATCTCAGTTCAGTCATCTGAAAATTTGTAAAATTATTTAGATATTTATTTCCGAATGATTTAGTGTAGTTATCGATTACTAGGCTAAAAGAGTCAACCAAGAACTGCGTATTATATCCTCGAATTAGACTTATATAGTTGGAATCAATGAAGGAAGAAAAGAGCTTTTTAGCTCCATCTAAACCTTTGTTCAACTCATGTGTGCTAGGTTTTAATATTTTGAAATTTGGTGATAAGTAACCAATTACACTTTTAGGATAAAGTTCAGGATTACTAAAATTTATATTTTCAATTTCTATTTTGTAATCACGTTTAGGTTCAATAAATATTTGGATTCGAATAAATTGAACCTGTATAAAAATTGGTTTGGGGTTACTTAGATTAAGAGTGAAATTAAAAACTCCATTTTTATCAATATCATATTCCCCAATAACTGTTTTGGTGAGGGAAATATAGTCAGCATATGCCCAAACAAATGCTGTTTTATTCTCTGCTCCTGGAAATTGAACTTGGATATTACTTTGGCTAAAGCCAGAAAATATGGACAGTAGTAGGAAAAATGATAGGATAAACTTTCCCATAATTAGTAGTGTGTTTTCATGGTATAACGAAAATTATTAAAGACTTATTTTGTCAAGAATACTTTCAGGCACTAAGCCTTTTAGATTTCCTTTATGGCGGATTACATCGCGTACTATAGATGAGCTTATTGGAGTATATTCAGGTGCGGTAAGCATAAATACCGTCTCAATATCATCTGCCATAAGTCGATTTACTTGTCCAATACCACGCTCAAATTCGAAATCAGCAGCAGTGCGAAGCCCTCTTAATAAGTAATTTGCTTTTTTATCATGACAATAATCAATAGTTAATATTTGATACTTATCCACTTTGATTTTTTCTTCTCCAGCAAAAACATCGCTTATTAATTGCATACGCTCTTCAATGGAATACATGCCGCCCTTGGTTGAATTAAAGCCAATCGCAATAATAATTTCATCAAAAAGTGGCAAGGCACGCTTGATAATATCTTCGTGTCCGATAGTGATTGGGTCAAAACTCCCAGGAAAAACTGCTCTTCTCATAGTTTCTGTTTTTAGACACAACAAAGGTACATGAAAAAGTTTGGATATATTTGAATTGTTCGAGTTATGCATATTAAACATAAAACACTTTGCTGCTAAAAGGCTCTGTTTGCTCTTGTTGTTTTATTATTTATATAACATGTTAGTTAAGAAATTATTCTATTAAAGAGCCTAAGTATTCAGTAAGTCTAACAATCTTTTTAGTAGTTTTGGAAATTGAAAAATTTTATGCGAATGTTATTGAGATTAAATAAATATCATCTTATCTTTTTGGCGGTTTTGAGTGGTTTAATATTATCAGCCGCTTGGCCAGCGCGTGGATGGGCTGGTTTATCTTTTGTGGCTTTAGTACCTCTATTTCTTGTTGACTATTTTGTTAGTCAAAATCCGAAGCGGTTTTCTCGTGGGGCAATGGTATTGTATTCCTATATTACATTTATAGTTTTCAACCTTTTAACAACTTGGTGGGTAATTAACTCAACGATTGTCGGTGCATTATTAGCTTTTATCCTCAATAGTTTTTTTATGGCATTAGTATATGGGTTGTTTCACATTATCAGAAACCAAGTATTTCGAAATAAATTTGGATATTTTTCGCTTGTTTTCTTCTGGATAGCCTACGAATACCTTCATATGCATTGGAACCTGAGTTGGTCGTGGCTGGTCATTGGAAATGTATTTTCAACAACGCACCAATGGGTGCAGTGGTATGAATATACTGGGGCTTTTGGAGGAAGTGCATGGGTGATTTTGGTTAATGTACTATGGTTTTTTGCTTTGATTGAATATTTAGAGAAAAAGAAATTTAGTATTGGTTTCTTTAAGAATACTACGGCTGCTTGTTTACTTATTCTTGTGCCGATATTCTTTTCTTATTATGAATACAATCATTATCAAGAGAAGGGAGAAATTGCAGAGGTTGTTATTGTACAGCCAAATGTGGACCCTTATGAGGAGCAATATGATCTGCCTCCAGAAATCCTTGTTGAAAACCTATTGGAATTAGCAGCTAGAGAAGTAAGTCATAATACTCAGCTACTTGTGGGGCCTGAATCAGCTTTGCCACGCAAAAAGTGGGAAGATAAATTTGATCGATATGATGTTATTGATAGTATTCAAGAATTTGTAGGCCACTATCCAAACCTAGCTATGCTGATAGGTGCTTCCACCTATGCAAGGGCGGTCGAGGATGAACCATTAATGACTGGAGCTCGAGCTTTTTTGGATGATTCAAATTCCTATTATTATGCGTTTAATACAGCATTGATGTTTACATCTCAGGGTGAAATACAGACCTATCATAAATCTGTCTTAGTACCTGGTGTAGAGCAAATGCCTTTTCCTACTTTAATGAAGCCTCTTGAAAAGTTTGCAATTAATCTTGGAGGGACTACAGGCAGCTTAGGGAAGAGCAGAACTCAACATACTTTGGATAATGCATCTCAAAATATTAATGTAGCTTCGGTAATCTGTTATGAGTCTATTTATGGTGAGTTTGTGGGTAATTTTGTTCGTAATAAATCAAATTTATTGGCCATAATTACCAACGACGCCTGGTGGGGTAATACTCCAGGTTATAAACAGCATTTTGAATATGCTCGTCTGCGAGCTATTGAGTATCGTCGTGATGTCGTGCGTTCGGCAAATACTGGAAAGTCAGCATTTTTTAACCAGAGGGGAGATGCTTCACAAACAACAAACTACATGGAGACCATGGTGATTAAACAGGATGTGCACTTGAATACGGAAATGACTTATTATGCTAGTATGGGAGATTATATTGCTAATATTTCCCTATTCATTAGTAGTTTATTGATATTGGTTTTTATATCAGTAAGTTTACGAGGAAAAAGAAATTAATTTGCACAAAAAAACCGACTCCAAAGGAATCGGTTTTCTAAATCTAATATCGGTAGAACTCTTAAAGAGTATTAACTTGTCGTGTTAGTTTTGACTTCAAATTGGACGCTTTATTCTTATGAATAATACCACGTTTTGTATTTTTGTCAATCAATGAAACTACTTTAGGTAATGTTTCACCAGCCTCTTTCTTCTCAGTTAGAGCACGGAAATTACGAATCATATTACGCATACTACGAGCATAATAACGATTGTGTACCCTCTTTTTCTCGCTAGTTCTAATTCTCTTAATTGCTGACTTATGGTTAGCCATGTTTTACTTTTTTAAGTTAATTCAAAATTTTTGTAGTCCGTAGGGGAATCGAACCCCTGTTACCAGGATGAAAACCTGGCGTCCTAACCCCTAGACGAACGGACCGTTTGATAAGCTATATCTTATCAATTTTTCGGACTGCAAAGATACAGTTAATATTATTTCCTCCAAATGTTTTTTGAAAAAAATAGAATATTTTTTCTACTTAATATCTGATGATAGGGCTTTATAATTGAAACCCAGGCTCTTACCTGTCTTTAGGCTAATGGAAGAAGTGATATTATTCATCTCTTGAACACTCACAGTCTGTACTTGATTGTATGGAGGAACCAATAAATCAAAGTCGATGGCGTATTGAATCGCCGCTTCCATAATGATTTTTATATTATTCTGATCAATTACTTGAGAAGAAAGGTCATTGAAAAGAAAGCCAAATTGCCGTTTTCCTTCTACAATGAAATGCATGTCTTTGTTTATAAAAATGCGTCCAATCAAATAACCAACATCATTCAGACGATTATATTTGAAGGAGTCGGCCAAGAAATTGTAAATGCTAATTATCCCACTATAAGCACGCATAGGATCATCCTTAACATAGCTATTTTGTCTTACTGCATGACTCTTAGGAAATTCAAAAACATTAGTGTGCATCGTGACCAGGATTAAGTCGCCAGCTACTTTAAATTCCATTTCAAATTGACCTTTTTCGCGAAAACTAAATCTTATTTTTTGATCAAAATCACTCAATTGCTTTTCCAAGTCTAAGGTAAATTCTTGCATATGATCTTTAATCATATTAAATGTCTTCAAAGTATTTTTGTAAACTTCGTGTTTAGCCACTGATTTGGTGGATAAAAGTTCTATAATTCGTTTCCTTGAATTTTCTGCTTCCATAGTATTTTTATTGTGGGTTTCTGCAATAAACAATGTGATTTGATAATGCTCAAAAGTACAAATTATTTTGTAATGTGGGAAATAGAAAACATGAATTTTGCACGTATTTTTGCTTGGGTTTCAATTAACACAAGCTTGTTAATTTGTTTCGCTAGTTTGACCACCAAAGCTTGCAATTTGAGTTACTTTTGGGTGGGCAAACTAATTTGTGTTTGCACAATTTGTAATAGAAAAAATTTACATAAAACTAACCATATGAAGCTAATTAAGCCTTTTATCTATGCCATTCTAATACTAGCCATACTTGGGGGGGGCTATTATTCTTGGCAGTTTTATACAAAAGCAAAAACACCAGTTTTGGATGCTTTATTTATTTTGCCAAATGATGCTGCAGTTGTAGTTGGGTTTAATGATTATAAAAAGTTTAAATCTCAATTGGGTGTTGAAAATGTAATTTGGAAAGATATTCGAAATACCTATCAGCTAGAATGTAAGAAGGGGGCTGTGGATAGTATTTTAAATGGATTATCAGAAATCCCTGAAATAGAGAGTGTACTCAATAATCCACTGACTAAAATGTATATATCATATCACTTTGCTGGTCGCAATAGGTTTGAGACGGTATATAGCTTTAGTGTACCGAGCATAATTGATGATAGAGTTTTACTAAATTTGCTTGAATCAGATCATCAAGTTAAAGTGCGAGAGTTTAAGGATGAAAAGATTTATGAGATTTCATTAAAGTCATCCAAAAAAGTTTTTTATTTGAGCCAGTTACGAGGCGTGATTTGCCTGACTTCTTATGCTCCTCTCGCTGAGAAAATTGTACTTTCAGCCCTTGCTGCTAATCCTGAAAGGCAAAAACTAAAGTATCGAATGCTGAAAATGTCTGGGAAAGATATTGCAGCAAATGTTTATGTAAATTACCGCTACCTTTATCGTTTGCTGTCTCAATACACAGCAACTAAATATCGTCCACTATTAATGTCGTTGGGACAAATATCACAGGTGGCGAATTTTGATTTGAAGATACAAAATGACCGAATTAGTTTATCTGGTTTCTCCATTCAAAATGACTCTTTTCCAAGTTTCTTATCTACTTACCATAGTTATGAGCCAGAGATTATAAGGGCAACAAATATTTTACCTGCTAGCACTTCATTTATGTTCTATCAAGGAGCTGATAAACTGTCTGATTTATTGAATGTGCGATCTGAAGGAGATTTTAGTGAACGGGATGAAGAACTGTTACAAAGGTATAAAGCACGTTATTTGGTTGATGTTGGAGATTATTTCTACCCCTGGATTAGAAATGAAGTGGTTTTTGCTTTCACTAAGACTCAGTCTTCAGACCTAAAGGATGGTGCTTATGCCGTAGTCGAAACTACGGATATCAAGGAGGCAGAGCAGATGTTATTAAAGTTGGCAAAAACTGTAGCTGACAAAAAGGATATATCTAAGGATACTACAAAACATTTATATCGATCTTATGAGCTGCATTCCATTGCTTTATCAAATATAGTACCTGCGTTATTTGGAAAGATATTTAGTAGTATAGAAAACACGTTCTATACTTATATAGATAACTATGTAGTTTTTGCGAATAGCGAGCTTGCTTTACAAAATATTATTGATAACTATTTAATCGAACGTGTCTTGAGTAATAGCGAAGCTTATATTAATACTTTGCATGATGTGAGTGATGAAGCTAGCGTTTTTATATATGTTAATCTACATTATATGCGTTCTGGTGTCAATAAATTTCTTTCCAAAGAAGGCCTTGAGTTTATTGAACATTCGGGCTTGTCATTTGATAATTTCGGGACATTTGCAGTTCAATATATTAGTAGTGATCAGGGTGTTTATACTTCAATAGTATTGAACCACAGTGGCCTGAAGGAAATCGATGAGCCTATTGCATGGAAAACGGCATTAGATAACCCTATTGCAAGAGGACCATTTCATATTAAAAACCATCGAAATAATAAACAAGAAATTCTAGTTTTTGATAAAGCAAAATTAATGTATCGAATAGATCAGAATGGAAGTATTGCATGGGCGGTTCCAGTGTTGGAGTATCCCATGAGTGATGTATATATGGTTGACTTCTATAAAAATGGAAAATATCAGTATATGTTTAGTTCAAAGAATTATTTATACCTTTATGACCTAAACGGAAATAGGGTAGAGGATTATCCCGTTAAACTTCCAATTGAGGCAGTAGCGCCAATGACTCTAGTTGACTACGATCGTAATAAAAACTATCGAATCTTGATTCCATTAGCTGATGGTAAAGTATATAATTTTAAGATAGATGGTACGCAAACTCAAGGTTGGAAATACCCTGCAATGAAGGAAACTATTCGACAAAAAGTTCAAGTCTTTAAACTTGGAAGTAAAGACTTTCTGGTAATAAGTGATACGGCTGGAAATGCGGTTTATGCAAACCGTAGGGGAGAGTCTCGTATGGATGCGCAATTGGCTTTTACAAATAATCCCAAAACAATTTTCTATAAAAAGGATGGTAGTGGAAAGCCTAAGATTATCACTACTGATATGATGGGTAGGGTTGTTAGTTTAGATGCAGTTGGTAATGTTGAAAAGCTGCTTTTACATGAATTTAGCCCAAATCATTCATTTGCATATTTTGATTTTAACGGTGATAAGCGAAAAGATTATATTTTTCTAGATCAAAACAATGTCTATGTATTTAATCATCGTAATAAGTTGATTTTTCAGCATTCGTTTAAGCAACAACTGTCTCCTATAATTATTGGTGTAAAAATGAGCACTCAAGATTCAATACGAATGATTCTGCATGATGCGGAAAACCAAAAGGTTATATTGGTTACAAAATCTGGGCGAGTTATTGAGAAGGTTGATTATCACTCTCAAAAGAATTTTATTAAAGAAGAGGCAACAAAATCTGAGATTATACGTCTAATAGGGGTACATGGTCGAATAGTAAATAGTTTTTTAATTAATTAAGCTAGGAATAAAAAAACTATTGTATCTTTACTTGCTATTTTACTATGCAAACACAAACACACTAAAATATGAAAATTAAACTACGTTTAAGTATGAGACCACAATTTCTTAATAAACCCCTTGTGATTTTTCTTGCTTTATTATCGTTCTCAGTCTTACTGAACTCATGTTATAAGGAGCGAATGGGTATTGATAAAATCGCAGGCGGTACATGGAATCCAAATCTTGCGGCTCCAATAGCCTATGGCAATTTGGATATGTCGCGAATGATTCAAGATAGTAAAAGTACTTGGAAAGAATATCCTGATGGGCTGTTGAGCCTAGTGTACGAGGAAATAGGAATTTCGGATTTTGCTGAGAAATATATTATTATTTCAGATCAGCAAATGGATACTACTGTTAATTTTGCAATGAACCCAGCAATGCCTGTTGGTGATAGTACATTTAAGTATTTTATTTTTAATACTGAGTTCAAGTCTCAAAATAATGAACGCTTGGACAGTATATTGATTAAAAGTGGAATAATTAGTTTTGAGGTTACAACGAATTTGAATCATGATGGATACCTGGAGGTAACTATTCCAACAATGACTAGATATGGTGTTACATTTCGCCAAAGAGTTAATTTTAATTATACGGGTGGAGCTACTACAACAGTAATAGTTAATGTTCCTATTTTCGATTACTATCTTACTCTGGATAATTCAGGTGCAAATTTCAATACCTTGAAACAATATGTTAAAATCTCGGTAAGCAAAACAGCTAATCCTGATAATTCCCCTTATACGTTCTCTCTTAAACAAGAGATTACAGATGTGTCATATCATTTGGCAATGGGGTATTTTGGTATGCATACTTTCAAGGTGGATGAGACCAAGGTTCCAATTAGTTTATTTGATAACCAAACAGCAGGGAGTATATTTATAGAGGATCCACATTTGTATGTTACTCTACGTAATACTTATGGTTTGCCTTCGGATATAACGTTTACTGAGTTTTATGCAGAACGTAACGGTGTAAAGAAAAATATAACTAGCACCTTGCTTCCTACTTTGCCAGTTAACTATCCACCTTATTCTAATATAGGCGGCTATGATACAACAATTTATCACTTCCATAGTGGTAACTCTAATATTGTTGATATCATTGATATGAATCCAAATCAGTTGGTTTTTGAGGGTGATGTTACTACAAATCCAAACGCCATTGTAGTGCCAAATTTTGTACTTGATACAAGTCATATACAAGTTGATATAATGTTAGAAATTCCACTTTATGGTAGAGCTCTTAATTTTGAATTACGAGATACTTCGGATATTAATACTGATGATAATAACACTAACATTGATTACTTGAAGAGCTTACAATTGAACATTAATTCGGATAATGGTTTCCCAGTGGATGTTGTGATGCAACTTTATTTGGCTGATAGTAACAATGTGGTTTTAGACTCAATATTCAGAGATGGAGGTAAAATTTTGAAGTCAGGTATAGTAGGTCCAGCACCTGATTATAAAGTAACTTCTAAAACTCATAATCTGATAAAGATACCACTTAATAGTGATCAGATAGAGAATTATAAAAAAGCACGACGTCTTATTATGGCAACAAGTGCAACTACATATGACAATGGTAATAAGGTTGTAAAGTTTTATTCCGATTATTCGGTTTATATCGAAGTAGCAGCTAAAGCTGAATTTGAAACTGATTTTTAATTCTGAGAAACTATGAAAATGACTAAGAAAAAGAATCAATGGAGATTAAGCCTTATTGCAGTAGCAGTTGTTTTATTCAGCTTATTTACTAATAAGGTTGTGGCGCAATATGATATGATGATTTATAGTTTGCAATCAGTTCCGCAAACTACACTTACGAACCCAGCTTTAATGCCTGATTATAAATACCATGTTGGTTTCCCGTTTTTATCATCCCAATATACGGGCTTTGGAACAAGTGGAATACGTTATAGCGATGCGTTTTATGTTCGTTCTGATGACTCATTAGCTGTGGATATCCCAAATATTATTTCGTCTCTTAAGGAGAAGAATAATTTCAATTTTCGAGAAGTAAATCAGATTTTGAATATTGGAATGCGTTGGGAAGATTGGTATTTCAGTGGATCAGTATCCGAAATAGTTGATGTGAATATTATGTATTCTAAGGATGTAGTACAATTGATTGGTGAAGGAAATGGATCTAGAATTGGTGAGACTTTTGACCTAGGTTCAACCGCAGTTAAAGCGCAGCATTACAGAGAGTATGCGATAGGTGCTGCTTACGATTTCAACGATCAATGGAATTTTGGCCTTCGTGCTAAATTTTTATTCGGGAAAGCGGCCATAGATACTAAGAATATGGAAGGTAAACTTACTACAGTTGATGATTACTATTATCTCACTACCGAATCTAGTATTACTATTAATGCTTCGCTGCCTCAATTTAAGAAGGATTCTACTGAGGAAGTTACTATGAGTGAATACTTATTTACTGGATGGAACTTTGGCATGGGATTCGATGCAGGTGCAACTTATAAAATGGATGATCAATGGACATTCTCAGCGAGTGTACTCGATTTGGGTTGGATTACTTATAACAGATGGTTGAAGACCTATTCAAATGAAAATGTAGTATGGACATATAAAGGTATAGATGCAATGCAGTTTGATGGTCTTGATGATCAACAAAGTGAGGATCGCATAAATGAGATTAAAGACTCGTTGATTGATATGTTTCAACTGGAAGAGTCGGAGAGTTCGTTTAATGTAATGCTTACCGCAAAAATATTTCTAGGTGCTAATTATAAATTGAGCGAAAAAGAGAATTTAGGAGTTTTGGTTCGTACCGAAATCTTTAATAATGTTTGGCGCCCTTCTTTAACACTATCTTATTATCGACAGTTGGATAAGCACTTTGGGGTGAGCGGAAGTTATACGATGGCTAACAGGTCTTATGCTAATATTGGACTTGGACTTGTGGTAAATGCTGCTCCTTTACAGATCTACATTGCTACTGATAATGTTATTGGACTGATTGTTCCAGATCAAGTTCGCTATGCGAATATCCATTTCGGAATTAACTTTATTTTCCCCGAAGGTGGAGGAAGTAAGACTATGATTGATTTGTAAATTGAAAATATATTATTATAGAGCTCCTCAGAAATGTGGGGCTTTTTTTATGAGCACTCTACTCAAAAGTAAAGGTAATCCAAGTCATCTTGGAAGTCATGCGGTCGATATTAGTATTATAGATATTGGGTTCATTACTCATTAAATTAAGTACTCCATAAGCCATTTGTAATTCTATTCCAAGCTTAAAATATGGAAGAAAGAAATCAAAACCCACACCTAATGTTCCCATTAAATCATGCGGATTTAATTTTATAACGACTTCATTACTTGTACCTTTCTTCTTCTTTTGAGAAGCTAGATCTAAGCTGTAGCGAACACCACCCATAATAAAAACTCGAGAGTTATTCCAGCGGCCTGGCAAACGCTTTGATTTGTATTTAAGCGTTATAGGGAAATCAATATAGGTACTTTCAACAGATTTAATATAGGTTTCTTCTCCTCCAAGTCCATCTTTTAGAATGTACTTTATACTTCGTTCTCCAAATGAAAGAGTAGGAACAAAACGCAAATCAAGATAAGCGCTTAATCGCTTATTTGAAACAATACCAATATTAAAACCCTGACTAGCCATAGGTTCAACCACCATAAGTGTATCGTTTAGGTTAAGATGATCTACAGGGTGTATTTCAAAATCCATAGAATTCATACCCAAAGTAAAGCCAAAATGCCAAGATTTTTGGTCGTATTTAGGAAGATTTCGTGGAAAATACTGAGCCTCTACCACCTTTGTTAAGGCGATTATAAAAAAGATACTGATAATTATGGCTCGTTTCATGATAGTCTCAAACGCTACTTAGATGCAATTATTTTATAGTTAACTTCCTAATTCTATATTTTTTGAGCAGTGTAAATTGTTGATATACCAGAAGTCAAAGGATAGAGCTTTGTGTTTTTGTATCCACACTCCTTTAGAATGCTTTCAAACTGTGTTCCACTTGGAAACTTTGCTACCGATTCAGGAAGATATGTGTAAGCTCTTGGATCCTTTGAGATAATACGTCCCACGATTGGTAGTATATACTTCGAATAGAATTTATATAATGGTTTCATAAGACCAGTTGGATGAGAAAATTCCAATACAATAAGGCTACCATTAGGCTTTAAAGTACGGTTAATTTCTAGCAAACCTCGCTTTAGATCCGCAAAATTACGTACCCCAAATGCTACCATTGCCAAGTCAAAATAGTTATCATCAAGAGGTAATTCTTCAGCTGCCCCTTGTTCCATTCGAATCAAGTCCTGTAAGTTTTTCTTACGAATTTTCTCTTTTCCTACATGCAACATAGCTGATGAAATATCCACACCAACAATCTCTTTGGGCTTTGTATTGGCCGCTAAGATAGCCAAATCACCAGTTCCTGTTGCCAAGTCTAGTATGCGTTCAGGCTTTATCTCCTTCACTATTTTCATGACCCGTCTCCGCCAATAATAATCGATACCAAAAGACAGAAAATGATTTAAAAAATCATACCGATGGGCAATACTATTAAACATATTGCGAATATCTTCTGTTTTTTTTGACTGTTCTGGGCTTAATTCTACTTTATTGCTCAATGCTTTAATCTTGATTGTTTATATCAAATTTAGGTGGGCAAAGGTACATATTTTAATGACAAAACAATTTATTGTAGTACCGTGTATATTTTCTTCAAAGCTCTAGAAATTGACTAAAACTGCTGTCCTGTAAATCGACGGCGGATTCTTCTTCCTGATCCTTTATTTTTACGGTCTTGAGGATTTATTTCTTCATTATGATAAAATAATTGATACTCCATGCTAGAGGTAATAATAATAGCAATCCAAAGAAAATCATAAACGCTAAAGCTATCCTTATAATATGAAAAGAAATCACTGACGCTTACATAATCAATGGATTGAATATAAAAGAATAGCAATGAAAATGTAACTTCACTCTTATCTACAACTCCTGAGATAACCCAATCATAATAATGCACGTACGAAATATACTTACCTATGAATAAACCTAGTAAGGAGAATAGAATAGAATATGTGATTAAACGTGGGTCTCCTTTCTCACGCATGTAGATAAAAGCTAAAAATCCTTGAATTACTCCTAAAATGGCAGCAATAGCACTAAGTTCTACATCATAAGTGATACTTATTAATGCCCAGATAGTTCCACCAAAGAAGCTTAGCAAACTTGCCAAAACAAGATATTGCCAATGAACTAAAACACCTTTATTATCCAAGTATTTTTTGAACCGAAAAAGTGAATGTGTAAAATGTGAACTCATAAATTATCTGTATTGAAGAAAACTAATGGTATTAATATCCCATCTTTATTTGTGACTCCTCTTCCTCTTCAGTATATTTAAATGAAAGATGGAAAACTAAATCATTTTTTAGTTTCGTAAATTCTAATTCTGTTAATTGATCAATTCTTTTGCCATATTCAATTTGAGCATATTGTTGAGCCATTTGTACAAAACCTTCAATTAGTTGAGCAATGTATATGTTTAGGTCATCTAATTTATCGTTTTTATCTGCAATTAACCAAATACCATTGTTTAATGGATCAGCAGAAAATCTAAAGTCTTTTCCATAGTTTAGATACTGAAGTGTAACAAAGTTATAAAGTGTATCTATTTCAATTCGCTCTTGTTCAACTTCAAGATTATAACCGTCTTTTACGACCTCCAAAATTCGTGAAAAATCATATTCATAAATCATGTCAGAGCAAGGTGAGGGTTCAATACCAATGGCTAAGATATTCTTTCCTTGTTGTGGATTAACTATTTCTTTCTTTTCCAAGTCAAAATAGAGCACAGGCCATTTCTCAGCAGAATTATCCTCACAATATATTTGGTCGAAATAAACTACAATATCAAATAATGTATTGATGGAGTCAAGATTGACATCATGATCAAATATGGGAGTGATAAAGAGTGATCTTTCTCTTTCTGTATAGATGCTTTTTTCGCAAGATGTAATAATCACCATACTTAAAATCACAAAAAGAAATAATTTGGATCGCATCATGCCTTTTTCATAACCTTAATTGCTTCTTTCAATAATTGCTCTTTATTTACAGGAACAACACCCACTTCTTCACAAACCAAACCACCTGCAAGGTTTGCCAATAAAGCCGATTTTTTAGGGCTTAAGCCACTTGCCATTGCAATCGACAGAGTGCTAATAACGGTATCACCAGCACCAGATACATCAGCAATATTACGTACAATCGCTGGAATATGCATTTGTGTATTACGTTCACAAATCAAAACACCATGCTCTGATAAGGTTACCATTCCTATTTTTATATTATTACGCTTCATCAAATCAAGCATTGCAAATTTTATTGCCTGTATATCGCCACTTTCTATGTGGGTTCCTACTCCCTCTATCAATTCCTTAAAATTGGGTTTTAGTAATGTCAAGTCTTTATAAAAACCAAAATTTCGACGCTTTGGATCAACAGTTACTGGAATGTTATATTTTTCAGATACATCAGTTACAAATTCTATTATGTTCTCAGTAATACAACCTTTATCATAATCTTCGAGAATAATCATGTCAATTTTTGTGGACTCTATGATATTCCTGATTTTCTTTATTAAGGGGCGTTCCTCATAACTACTAATGGGGTGAATATTTTCTTCATCCACACGCAGCATTTGTACATTATTCCCTACAATTCTGAATTTTGTAGTTGTGGGCCTATGATTACTAACGTGAATGCCACTTGTAATCATATCCTCTTTTTTCATCAATTCCACAAATTCTTTTCCACGCACATCCTTACCAACAATAGAACAAAGTATCGGATTTCCACCTAGAGCTTTTACATTGAGTGCTACGTTTGCAGCTCCTCCCATACGGCTTTTACGACCACTTACATAAACAACTGGCACTGGAGCCTCAGGTGATATTCGATCTACGGTTCCAAATAAATAGGCATCTACCATTATATCCCCGATTATTAGGATATTTAGATCATTAAATTTGTCAAATGCTTTCTTTAATTCTTTTTCAGTCATAATATTGATATTGATGCGGTACCTGAAATTAACGTAGGCAAAGGTAGAAAATTATTCTGTTGCGTTGATTTATATTGCAAGAAGAAAAGAAGCTGGGTGCGCTCAATTAATGCTTGCATTTTTTTTTACCTTTGCCTCATCAAAAAGCCAAACGAAATATCAAATATTTTCACCCCAACACGTATTATTATAGCGGTGTTTATAGGTCTATCTGTAAGTTTCTATATGATGGTTAAAGATTTTGATGCCAGTACATATTCTAATATTCATTGGACTATACAATCTGGATTTTTCCTCTTGCTTGCGGTTATTCTAGAAGCTATTCGTGACCTTGCCTATATGTATCGCATACGATTGCTTACTGATGGAAAGATTAGCTGGCGAAATAGTTTTCAAACAATTATGCTTTGGGAGTTTGCATCTGCGCTTACGCCGTCAGTGGTAGGGGGATCAGCTGTGGCACTTTATATTGTTAATAAGGAAATTAATAATGTGGGGAAATCAACAGCAATTGTTATGATTACAGCCCTTCTCGATGAGTTGTTTTATATTGTTATGGTTCCAATGATATTTCTTTTTGTGGGTTTTAATGAGCTGTTCATCAATACTGAGTTCAAGCTTTTTAGCTTTGGAAATTTTCCTACTGAAACCATTTTTGTGATTGGCTATTGTTTTATTCTACTTCTAACTTCCATTATCACCTTTGCTATTTTCTTTAAACCTCATGTCTTTAAAAGAATTCTAGAGAAAATTTTCAAGTTGAAGATATTAAAACGTTGGCAAAAAAGAGCAACGAAAACAGGTAATGAGATTGTAATCACATCCCAAGAAATGAAAGGTAAAAGCATGGTTTTTTGGGCAAAAGCTTTTGGCTCTACTTTATTATCGTGGACTGCTCGGTTTTTAGTTATCAATGCCTTGATTTTAGTTTTGGTCACAGGTGGTGATCATTTTTTGATTTATGCACGACAGTTGGTTATGTGGGTGATTCTATTAATCAGCCCCACACCTGGTGGAAGCGGAGTGGCAGAGTTTATGCTACCCAAATTCTTGGGCGAATTTATGAATGGCTACGGCAATGAAATTGCTCTTGGTTGGAGATTACTTAGCTACTACTCCTATCTTATTATTGGTAGTATTGTTTTACCTATTTGGTTGAGGCGGGTTTATCGGAAGAGGTAATAAAATATAAACCTTTACCGGCATAATCCCATAAAGGCATTCGTGTTGATTCGTTTCTATATTTACCTGCGAACTTTGACATTGTTTTATTTTTAGATTATTAAGCTAATAATAGGCAAAACTTTCAGTATTTTCGCTCAGCGAAAAATCAAAAACAAAATTAAATTATGTATTGGATAATTGGAATATGTGTAGTGGTACTCGTTTTGGGTGTATTTATGTACCGGCGATATAAAATGTTTGCCCCAGCTTTGGGCGGCAATCATGTGGATAGTGAAAAGCTGATCAAGCTAAATGATAAAAACTTTAAGCCCTATATTAAGCAAGGTGTTACTCTAGTAGATTTTTGGGCAGAGTGGTGCAAGCCTTGTAAAATTCAAGGTCCAATTGTGAGTCAGATTGCTGAAGAAATGAGTGCCAATGGGATAAAAATATGCAAAATGGATATTGAGAAAAATCCTAAGGTTGCTCAAAAATTAGGTATTAAAAGTATCCCTACAATTATCATTTTTAAGAATGGTAAAGAGGTAGAGCGATTGGTCGGATTGAAAGGTAAAGGGGCTTTGGAGAAGGCTATGAAGAAGTATATTGAGTAAGAGGTTAGCTCCCGCAGATTTCGCAAATGAACGTAGATTTAATTTCTACGAAAATTTGCGGAATCTACTAGAAATCATTTTACTAAAATAAATCTACCTCCAAAATTCCTCCCTTACTAAAAAAACACATTTTCCAGGCTAACCCAAAGTGCAATAATGGAATATCATGCGTATTTATGGTTAGTTTATTGAATGATAATTTTTTTCACAAATAGCGAGCCTTTATCATTGGATACTTCAATTAAATAAACACCTGGCGCATATGAAGAGGAATTAATACGAAGGACCAAATCCCTACTTCTAATTTTAAATAATTCTTTACCATAAATATCTCTCATACGTATTGTGCGAATAATTTCTTTATCAAATTGCAGGAATAAATATTGATTTGCTGGATTTGGATAAACAACAGCATACTCATTCGTGAATTTGTTTGTCAATCCTACATTTAGAAAACTATGACACGAAGAGGTGTCAGAACATAAACCCTGTGTCACGACGACAGCATAGTTACCGTTAATTACTGGTGTATAATTCTGTAAAACTCCTCCTGATATAGCTTTGTAGGCACTATCGCAATATAACCACTGGTACGTTGCATTAACTTGATTGGCATGTAAGCTCGTAGCTTGATGAATAACAGTAGTATCATTGTTAATGATAGTCAAATTTAACATATCAATTTGGAATGCACTACAGGCATTAAAACTAGTATCAAAAAAAACACCCGACGAAGTATAGACTTTTAATGATTTGCCTATATACTGATTACAAGAAACAGCATTAATAGTATCATAACTATTATTGCAAGTATATTCCAAAAATTGAACATTTATTGGATCACCACCTGAGGCAGGAGTGAGTACTTTTTTTATTGTGAGCGTATGTTGTTGCAAATCATATTCAAATATTGTCCCCTTTGAGTAAGAGCCTCCATCCGAATTCATTCCATAGAGTTTATTATTCGATAGAAATAAACCTCCTGTTGGGTCCGAACCACTGGAAACAAATCCTGTGAAACTTGTAAGTAGCGTGAAAGTATTTGAGTCTATATTATATTCAAAGACTGTTCCCAAATTATTTACCCCTCCATCTTTTGTACTTCCGTATAGCTTATGCCCTGCCCCTTCAATAAAGACACATTGCGATAGCTTTCCCTCATTTGAACTAAATATATACTTTGTACTTACACTTCCAGTTTGAGGATTAAACTCAAATATACCGCCAGGACTAGGAGCCTGGGCAGTAGCATACATTTTTCCATTAGATGCTAAATAAAGTCCACTATAAGAAGAATGTGTATTTATTGTATTAAGTGAGGCAATCTTTGTGAATATTCCACTTTGAGGATTCAATGAATAGATCACTCCTTTATTATTAGTTCCTCCATAAGAAGTAATACCATATAAGATACCTGATGGACCAACGATTGGACACTCTTTTGGTAAATATCCATTTGTTCCGTTAAAATCAATTATTTTGCTAAATGTACTCGTAGATAGATCATATTTAAAAATGGTTCCCTTATTATAATTTCCTCCAAACGATGTTATACCATAGATGATGTTATTGGATGTAATGACTAATTTCCCCTGTGGATATTTTCCTTGAGGCCCATTAAACTCATAAAGTTTTTTGAATTGGCTATTTTGAGGATCAAATTCATATAATACCCCAAATTCGTATTGGTTACCAGTTTTTGTTGTACCATACATCTTACCATTGGGAGCTAAAGTCAATCCACTAGTTGCGCCACTTCCTTCTGACTCTTCAAAAACAATGTCCTTAGTAATAACATTATTATTTAAATTATAGGAATAAATAGTTCCTCGATTAGCGTAAACTCCACTAACAACACCCCCTTTCTCACAAATCCCTGTTAAAACACCATTGTTCTCAACATGTCCTCCATAGGGGTTTGCACCTGTATTTATTGAGTGAAAATCCTTTTTTTTGCTAAAGGAGTTAGTTAGAGGATTTAGCTCAAATAGAATACCCTTATTATTACTCCCTCCCTCTTTACAAGTTCCATACAATTTTCCGTTAGATGCAAGAAATAGATTACTCAGAGGAGTGTTACCCAAAGATATATTACTAGAATTAAAATCTAAGACTTTAGTAAAGATTCCAGATGTTGGATTATAACTAAATAGAACTCCGTTATTATAGACTCCCCCAGCACTACATACTCCATATAACTTTCCGTTATTAGCGAGTGTCATTTTGGTTTCGGGTTCAATACCTGTAGCTTGTGTATTGAGGTCTATTTTCTTTGCTATAAGCCCAGTTAAAGTATCAAGTTCAAAAAGAGTTCCTTTTCCATTTACTCCACCCAAATTGCATAAACCATAGAGTTTTCCATTGGCGCCTTCAACAAGCCCACCCAATGATTGATAACCAGTAGTAAGCTGCATGAGATTTGCCACAACTGAAATATTGGGATAGCCTCCCATTACATTTAACTTATAAATCGTTCCAACATAATGTGTTCCACCTTGTGTTGTTGTACCATATATCATACCCTTTGAGGTTATCAAAAGATCGCCTTTTGGGTCTTTACCAATGTTTCCTCCAAATGGAAAAAATATCTGCAAGTCATTATTTACGAGATTGTATCTCATCATTCTTCCATTAACATTATAGCCACTTGTTGCTTTAGTTGTAAAATACATATAGCCATTAGGATGAAGGACTAAACTACTATTTGGAATGTCGTTAGAAAAATGTTTCCGTAATTTATAACTTTCCAATAATGGATTGTACTCATAAATAACATATTTATGAGTAGCTAAATCTACTGTTGCTATTCCATAGTAATTTCCATTATTGGCCTTACATAGGGTTTGGGCATATTTTGGATGGCCTATATTCCTTTTAAAATCATAAACAACAGTAAGGTTATTTGCAGTTGTGTCAATATGAAAAATGGTTCCGCTACCATATTGTCCTCCCGAATAAGTAACTCCGTATAAGGATTTTACTTGAGCATTTGCCTGCAGAAACAAAAATAATAATCCTAAAAATAATAAGGAGGCAACCACATTAATTCGGCTTTTTGCAGATATTTTTAATCGAAATAAGAAATATTTAGACATATGTAGTTCATTTTAGAGTTAAACAATAAGCTTTGTTTAAATATTCGTAAACTTAAAAATATAAGACAATACAATAAGAGAATGGTTTAAACTCTGCTAATTAAAAAATAACAAATGCTATCAATAATCCATTAATTGAAAATATTAACTTCTACAATTCCATCTTCATAAATAAGGCATTATCCATTTCCATGCAATGCATAATACCCTTAAAATAAGGAGTATATTTGTATTACTTATTGAATGTCACCCCGAAGTTTCGGGGCGACAGTGGGGGAATACATAGATTATTTTCTGCGAAAATCAGCGGAATCTGCGGGAGGCCTTTATTACAGGAAAATATAAAATGACAAAATGATTTTTAGCCTGTAGCTTGATTAATCCGCACTTACAAAACCTATCAACCCACAAACCAATAAAACTTATAACCTCCCCGGTGTATAAGCTGCCTTTATCTTATCCAATTCCGTATCCAATTTACGTAAATCAGCTTTTATATTTTTCAAATCCTGTTGTATTTGATCCATATGATTTTGTACAATTTTAAAATCATCAATCTGCGTTTGCGTTGGTGGTTCGTGAGTTCCCCAAGAGTTATATATGGCATTGCTTAGTCTTGAATTTAAGCTTGGTGGTGAGGCTTTATAGCGTTTACTCAAACTTTTGTTGCCATATAAAACCGTATTCAAGGAATCCAATTTTTGCTCCACTTCTAAAGCTTGCTTCATCATTTCGAGAGTAGAATTTGGTGTAGCTTTTATTGCTAATTTCACTAAGCCTGTTTGCTTTTTCAATAGGCTAAATTCTTGATTTACACCAGAGAAAATACGATTCAACTCTTGCATTTCCAATTTTAGCTTTTGCGTGGCTGGGTCGGCAGCCAATCGTTGATTATATAAGGATCGAGTGATAAAACTCTGTTTATTACCAATAGGTGTAATCTGGTCACCCACTACTTTTGCCATTTCTACAGTATAATTTCCTGGCATTACGGGTAGTCCTCCTCCTTCGTTAGCGAAAGTATTCTTGCCTCCATTTTTACGAATGGCTCCTGTTGCAGGATAACGGAAGTCCCATACTATGCGCTTCATTCCAGCGCTTGCTGAAGCCTTTAGTTTGCGCACTACCTTACCCTGCTCATCACGTATTGTAAAAAGAATATAGGGCTTCAAGGCATTATCTTCCTTCGTAAATTCTTCAAATGAAGGATAAGGTATATCTTCATTGGCTTTTATCTTTTTGGCCTCCTCTTTTTTACGAATCTGCTTTGGAGTTTGCATTCCCTCCGCTACATAATAAGTAAATACGGCTCCAACTGGTGGATTATCTGCTGTATAAAAATTATCTCCAAAGTGACCTTTTTTGCGCCAGCCAAATGGGCTTGATTGATTGTACATCAATGAAGGACGAATGGGGAATATATAATCTTCTTTATCTTCAATTTTCTTCAAATCGCGTAAAGCTGAAAAATCATCCAACACATAAAAACCACGACCATAAGATGCTAAAACTAAATCATTTTCACGTCTTTGAATATCGATATCACGAATGGCAATATTGGGTAATCCTGCACTAAGCTTTGTCCAATTAACTCCATTATCAATAGTAAAATATAGTCCATGTTCAGTTCCTATAAAGAGCAAATCAGGATTTTCATGGTCTTCTGCTATATTCCAAATCACTTCACCATCAGGCAGGTTTCCAACGATGGAAGTCCAACTTCCTCCTTTATTGGTACTTTTCAGAATATAGGGTTTAAAATCATTGTTCTTATGATTCTCGAAGGAAACATAAACCACGTTTTCATCATGCAAACTTGCTTTCAAACAACTCACATAGGTAGTTTCAGGAACACCTGCAACACTATTTTGCTTCTTCCAACTTTTACCCATATCCTCACTTATTTGAATTAGGCCATCGTCCGTTCCAACATATAATAAACCTTCCTTTTTTGGAGATTCATCAAAGGCTACAATATT
>Ga0164315_10000647_pt1 | contig 24771 bp, 26 predicted proteins | sample GuaBasSedimGuay6_FD_113737 | JGI IMG/M metagenome (GOLD analysis project Ga0164315, IMG submission 113737) | Subseafloor sediment microbial communities from Guaymas Basin, Gulf of California, Mexico - Guay6, Core 4569-2, 0-3 cm | ecosystem: Environmental > Aquatic > Marine > Hydrothermal vents... | reverse complement strand
CAATGATTTGCCCATTTTTTGACCATCAACGGTAATCATATTATTATGCATCCAGTATTTAACAGCATCCTTTCCATTGGCTGCATTACTCTGTGCAATCTCTGATTCATGATGAGGGAAAAGCAAATCCATACCACCACCGTGAATATCGAATGTCTCTCCAAGATACTTACGACTCATTGCTGAACATTCCATATGCCAGCCCGGAAAACCATTACTCCATGGAGAATCCCAACGCATAATATGTCTTTCGTCTGCCTTTTTCCAAAGCGCAAAGTCAAAACTATTTTTCTTTTCTTTCTGACCTGCCAGTTCACGGGTATTTTCAAGTAACTCATCAATCTTACGACCAGAGAGTTTTCCATAATTAAAATCATGACTGTATTTGTCAACATCAAAATAAACAGAGCCTTCTGCTTCGTAAGCATAACCTTTGTCAAAAATGGCCTTTACCATTTCAATTTGCTCAATAATATGTCCTGATGCTGTCGGTTCAATACTTGGATGCTGCACATTTAGCATATCCATATTCGCATGGTAACGGTCGGTGAAGTGCTTTACAATCTCCATAGGCTCCAACTCTTCAAGCCTCGCTTTTTTTGCAATTTTATCCTCACCTTCGTCAGCATCATTTTCCAAATGACCAACATCAGTAATATTTCTTACATATCTAACTTTGTATTCGAGGTGCTTTAAATGCCTGAATACCAGGTCAAATGTAACTGCTGAGCGAGCATGACCAAGGTGTGCGTCACCATAAACAGTAGGCCCACAAACATACATTCCCACATGGGGAGGATTAAGAGGTTCAAAAACTTCTTTTTTACGTTTGAGGGTGTTGTAAATTGAAAGTTGCATAAAATACTTTTTTGCAAAATTAGCAAAATGGAGGAATGGGAAACCAATAAAGGATTGTACTTGTTACCTTAAACTAAAACACAAAAATCTTAGGCAAATTAATTATTTTGTTATTAACAGAACTAAAATATTTTTTGTTTTAACTGTCCATTAATTTCATAATCCTCAGCAATAAGATTTACTCTTGACTTAAGCGATTTTTCCAAACTAAGTCGTAGGCTTTTTAATGCTACCTCGACATCGTCATTTTCCCATAAATCTTTGGAAACTGGTATCTGCACATTAAATATTTCATCATTTTTCTCAATTCTTACAGCATTTTGAATTTCATCATCAAAATAACCATAATGACGTAGTGTTGTAGCCAGATATTGTATTTCTTCAAGAGAAACATTTCCTTTGTCGTAATAAACTTCATTTTCAATTACTCCAAAAGTGAGCTTGTCACCCTCAAACGGAGCTTGTCCCAAGCCAATAAGAATAACCAATGTAATTGTAATTAATATTCCACCTAGAGTGTATGCAAGCATTAACCAATAGGAAGCTCTTTTCCCTCCTTCCTCCATTACTTGCATAATGTCTCGTTTTAAAAATTTACGAAAAACAAGAACTGATATTCCGGTATAAAGAAGTGTTAAAAGGCCTACTATTGCTTGTCCACTTTTGTCTTCAGGAATTTTAAAAATTATAACAAAAAACACAACTGACAGCAAGAATGTTACCGACAATGCAATTCGGGCTTCATCTTTCTTGTCAAGTTTAACAAAGTTTCTGTAAATAATTAAGCCACCGGCAATTGGGCCGCCTAAAAAAGTGGCTAAGTTGGTTTGTTTCTCGTTGAAGTACTTTTTCATTTTTTTGGGTTTTAAGCTTTAATATGTAAAGATACATCTTTATTTGAATTTGTCTTTCAACATAAATAACTTACAATTTAGAAAAATTCTTATCATTCTGTTTAATACATTTGCATCAAAATTAATAATACTCGAATGGAAAGAATATTGGTAATTGGTAGTTCAGGACAAATAGGCTCTGAACTTGTTTTGGCACTTAGAAAAATTTATGGTGGTGAAAACGTTTTTGCTACCGACATAAAATACCCAAGTAAAGAAGTTGGTTCAAGTGGTCCTTTTCAGATATTAGATGTGCTGGATTTTAATAATCTTTTACATTTTGTTGTTAGGTACAAGATTACTCAAATCTACAACCTTGCAGCTGTATTGTCGGGTAATGCCGAGAAAATTCCATTGCAAGCCTGGGACATAAATATGAAAGCGCTGATGAACACTCTGGAAGTTGCCAGACAATCGGATGCCAAAAAACTTTTCTGGCCAAGTTCAATTGCTATTTTTGGGCCCACAACTCCCATGGAAAATACTCCACAACTAACAATAATGGAGCCTAATACAGTTTATGGAATCTCCAAACTGGCAGGAGAGCGTTGGGGCGAATATTATCATAAAAGATATGGTATCGACTTCCGTAGTGTAAGATATCCTGGACTGATAAGTTACAAAACAGAGCCTGGTGGCGGAACAACAGATTATGCAGTTGAAATATTCTTTGAGGCTGCCAAGAATAGTAAATATGAATGTTTCCTTTCTGAGAATACAGGCTTGCCAATGATGTTTATGGATGATGCCATCAACAACACAATTAAGTTAATGCAGGCCGATGCTTCCAAACTTAGCATTCGATCTGCATACAATATGGCAGGAATCTCTTTCGATCCAAAAGGCCTTGCTTCTGAAATAAAGAAGTTGATGCCAGAATTTGAAATTACTTACAAACCCGATTTCCGTCAGGCAATAGCCGATAGTTGGCCAGCCAGCATCGACGACAGTCTTGCAATAAAAGACTGGGGACTTGAGCAGGAATTTGATCTGCAAAAAATGACAGAAACCATGCTTGGAAAAATTAAGGAGAAGCTAGAGGCTTAGTCTTGCTGTCAATTCTATAGATGACATTTTGTTTTCTTATCAATAACCACCTTGTCTTTTCGACTAAGTAGCAGTAGAGCAACGGATGCTACGCATAGAGAAATCTCCTGAGAAAGAACAGTTTCGTCCCGACTTGTAGTCGGGATGTTTCTATTTCTGCACTTTTAGTGCTTTACCTTAATACACCCTTTATGGATAATTAATGCATTGAAAATGCCAGCACAGATTACGTCCCAGTCAGAGGCAGGGACGAGACTGTAGACCTTTAGTTGTCATTTCGAAACTGCAACTCAAACACTCTCATTTTAGAAAATAGTAATGGCAGTGAGAAATCTCCCAAGGACAGACCACGTTCTCAGAAGATGTCTCCACTACGGTCGACATGATAGTAAAACGTGGACTTCATAAAGTAACCCTCCCAGGTTTAATAATTATTTTAGGTTATTATTATGATATAATATCTATCATACCTGTACAATTTGGTACATATGGATAGTTTTACATACATTAGCACAAAAAAACAATGTGTTTATCCCTCCCTGGCAAAATAATATCCATAAAAAATAATGATGATTTGAAAATGGCCGAAGTAGATTTCGGTGGGGTAAGAAGGGATATTTGCATTGAATGGGTTGACGAAGCCAAAATTGGCGATTATGTGTTGGCACATGTAGGTACGGCACTTACGCTTATGGATGAAAAAGCCGCTTTGGAAAATATTGCGGCACTCAATGAAATGAGTGAAAAACTAAATGCTCAAGATAAGCTTTCAAAATAAAATATGAGCACCTATAAATCTATTTCTGTAATTACCCAGGATGCTAAAATGCTTGATTTAATTGAGCGTATTAAAAAAGTAGCTGATTCAGAAATAAGTGTTTTGTTGATAGGTGAAACTGGTGTAGGAAAAGAAGTTTTTACTGATTATATTCATCACCTCAGTCATCGAGGACCTCAACCTTTAGTTAAAATTGGTCTTGCAACATTACCACCTGATTTATTAGAAAGTGAATTGTTCGGATTTGAAAAAGGTTCTTTTACTAATGCAGATCATAGTAAACTGGGCATGTTCGAACTTGCAGATAACGGAAGCCTTTTTCTAGATGATATTGATGATGCTCCTTTAAAGGTACAAGCAAAACTATTAAGAGCCCTCGAGGCTGATGAGATTCGTCATATTGGTGGAACTAAACCAATCCCCATTAATGTACGACTGATATGTGCGTCAAAACTTGAATTAAAAGATCTTGTTGAGAGGAAACTGTTTAGGCAGGATCTTTATTACAGGATTAATGTAATTGAGTTGAGGATACCTCCATTGAGAGAAAGGAAAAAAGATATTCCACTATTGGTATCACATTTTCTTAAACGATTTAGAGACAAAAAAGAATTAACTGTGTCTGATGAAGTAATGGAAATTTTCATGAATTTTGAGTGGCCCGGCAATGTGCGCGAATTGCGCAATGTATTACAAAGATCAGCCCTCTTTGCAGAGGATACAATAGAAATATCAGACCTTCCAGACAGGTTTAGAGAAATCGATAATGTTGACAGAATAATTAAAGCATGCAAAATTTGCTTTGAAAACGAGGAAATGCCTTACAGTCAACTTATTAGTTGTATTGAAACACGATTGCTCTCAGAAGCGATTACAGAAACCAATGGCAACCAAAGTCATGCAGCCCGAAAACTAGGAATGAAACTTTCGACTTTTAGGGATAAAATAAAAAAACTCGAAATAGGGCAATAAATAGTCGACTCAATAGCCAAAACATATTAACGGAATTCCGCTAATTGATTGTGTAAATCCGCAAATCTCATCAATTCCTATTTAGAATACTTACAAACTGTAAATTGTTTGATTTTATTATTGTCTTGTTTTTCTGGTGTTTATCCCAAATTCTAACCTTCTCATAAACTCAAAATTAATCTTCGGCTCACCTATTGCCTAAGGGATTACAATGCCACTTACCTCACACATAAAAATTAAAGGAAAAATTGCTGAAATAATTGACAGTAATTTTCAAAAAAGCGCAAGTGTAGTTTGCGATGGTAATCAAATAATGATGAGCCTTGAAAATATTGCAGATGTAGGCCTTGGCGATACAATTAGCATTAGCGGGGAATTAATAATCGACTCGATTAGTGTGGATGGGATAGAAATTTAAGAACAAAAACTAATAACCAAAAAACTATTATTATGAGCAAAAGACGAAAGACCTATTTTGAGGTTGCCATGGAAAAAGGTTATTCACGCCGCGACTTTGTGAAGTTAGGAGCGATGATGACTGCTTTTATGGGGCTGGAATCTAGTATGGTTGGTCAGGTGACAAAAGCCCTGGAAAACAAGACAAGAATTCCAATTATCTGGCTGCATGGTCAGGAATGTACTTGCTGTAGCGAGTCGTTTATCAGATCATCCCACCCATTAGTGGCAGATATCTTACTTGATCTTGTTTCTCTCGATTACACAGAAACCTTAATGGCTGCTGCCGGGCATCAGGCTGAAAAATCGTTGCACGATACCATTAAGAATTTTCATGGAGAGTATCTTCTAACTGTGGAAGGATCAGTTCCTACTAAAGAAAATGGTGTTTATTGCTGTATTGGTGGAAAAACATTTGAGAATGTTATTCATGAAGCTGCCGAAGGAGCAAAGGCTGTTATTGCGTGGGGAAGTTGTGCTTCAAATGGTTGTGTTCAGGCAGCAAAACCAAATCCTACTGGAGCCCAGCCAATACATAAAATTATTAAAGGAAAACCAATAATCAATGTTCCGGGATGCCCTCCAATAGCAGAAGTGATGGCAGGAGTTGTTGTCCACCTTCTTACATTTGGCGGAATTCCAGAACTCGACAGACTGAAGAGACCAAAATCATTCTATTCTCGCCGTGTTCATGATACCTGTTATCGTCGTCCTAATTTCGATGCAGGTCTTTTTGTAGAATCGTTCGATGATGAAAGTGCAAAAAAAGGCTATTGTCTTTACAAAATGGGCTGTAAAGGTCCTGTTACTTACAACGCTTGTGGTGTAATTAAATGGAATAATGGTGTTAGTTTCCCTATTCAGTCAGGTCATCCATGTATTGGATGTAGTGAAGAAGGTTTCTGGGACAATGGACCATTTTATGAACGACTTCCAAGTTTCCCTGGCTTTGGAATTGAATCCAATGCTGACCAATTAGGTCTGGGGCTGGGAATTGCCACCGGAGTGGGAATTGCCGCACATGCTATTACCACAAACATCCGCAAACGAAAACTAATTTTGGATGGGGAATGTGAAACAGATGAGGTTGAATCAGATACGAAAGGAGATAACAAATGAGTCAAAGAATAGTAGTTGATCCTATTACGAGGATTGAAGGACACCTAAGGGTAGAAATAGAAGTTAAAGACGGAAAAATTGTTGATGCATACAGTTCGGGAACCATGGTTAGAGGTTTGGAACTTATTCTAAAAGGCCGTGATCCGCGCGATGCGTGGGCATTTACCGAAAGAGTTTGTGGTGTTTGTACAACAGTCCATGCATTAGGCTCAGTAAGGACAGTAGAAAATGCCCTTGGTATTACCATCCCACCAAATGCTGAAATTGTCAGAAACCTGATGTTTTGTGCACAAATGATGCAGGACCATGTTGTTCATTTTTATCATTTGCATGCTCTTGACTGGGTTGATGTAGTTTCATGCCTTAGTGCCGACCCAGCACAAACATCGGCTTTAGCTCAAAGTATTTCAAACTGGCCAAAAAGTTCAGTGGGATATTTTAAAGATGTTCAAAAACGCATAAAGAAGTTCGTTGACAGTGGTCAGTTGGGAATTTTTGCAAATGGATACTGGGGGCACAAAGCCTACAAACTTCCAGCAGAAGCCAACCTAATGGCTGTGGCACACTATCTTGAAGCCCTCGAATGGCAAAAAGAAATTGTTAAGGTTCATACTATTTTTGGTGGAAAAAATCCTCATCCTAATTATCTGGTTGGTGGTGTACCACTTTCTGTAAACCTTAATGAGGTTAATGCGCTAAACGCAGAAAGGCTTGCATATGTTAAGCAACTTATGGACGATGCCAAAACATTTGTTGATCAGGTTTACATTCCTGACCTTCTTGCCATAGCATCATTCTACAAAGACTGGGGAGCAATTGGTGGAGGATTGGAAAACTATCTTTCATATGGAGACCTTCCAACAAATGGGTATGCTGATGTTTCAAGTTTTAAGTTCCCAAGAGGAATTATTATGGGTCGTGACCTCAGCAAGATACATGAAATTGATGGCACAGATCCTGAACAGATCAAAGAATACATTGCACATTCATATTATGATTATGATTCGGGTGATAAAAGCGGAAAACATCCTTGGGATGGGCAAACAAATCTTAATTACACTGGTCCACAACCACCTTACGACCAACTGAACGTAAATGGAAAGTACAGTTGGATGAAAACGCCACGATGGAAAGGAGAGCCAATGGAAGTTGGGCCTCTATCCAGAATGTTGGTTGGTTATGCCTCAGGACGTGAAGATTACAAGGAAGTAGTTGAGTCGGCTTTAAGTTATCTTGATGTTCCTGTTGGAGCATTGTTCTCTACTTTGGGACGTACTGCGGCTCGTGGACTTGAAACCAAACTTGTTGCTAACTGGGGCTTAGAGTTTTTCGACACACTAATTGCCAATATTAAAAATGGTGATACACGCATGCACACTGAATATATGTGGGACCCTAAAGATTGGCCAAAAGAAGCCAGAGGCGTTGGTATGACAGAAGCACCAAGAGGTGCACTGGCTCACTGGATAGTTATTAAGGACAAGAAAATTGACAACTATCAACTTGTGGTTCCAAGTACCTGGAATGCATCTCCTAGAGATGTTAATGGTAAAATGTCAGCTTATGAAGCCTCATTGATTGGAACCCCGGTTGCTGATCCTGAAAGTCCGCTTGAACTGTTGCGTACTATCCACTCATTCGATCCCTGTATTGCTTGTGCAGTACATATTTATGATGAAAAAGGAAGTTATGTTCACCAAATTCAAACCTTTTAGATATGAACAAATACGCTAAAATCGAAAAAACGCTGATGCACCCAAAATATGTTTGGGAATTACCAGTTCGGTTTTACCACTGGATAAATGCATTGGTAATTGTAGCCTTGACAATCACAGGTTTCATTATTGGTGATCCTCCTGCAATACAATCTGCTTCGGAAGCCTCATTTAGTTATTGGTTTGGAACGGTAAGGTTTATCCACTTTGTGGCTGCCTACATTTTCCTTTTCAATTTTATTATGAGACTTTACTGGGGCTTTGCAGGTAACAAATTTGCGAAATGGAAAAATTTCATTCCTTATACAAAACGCCACTGGGCTGATATGTGGGAAGTAATTAAAGTTGACATTTTTCAGGTGAAATGTGCCACAGATCCAAATCTTGGCCATAATGCTCTGGCAAGTTTTACATATTTTCTCACCTTCATCGCTTTTCTGTTACAGGTAATTACTGGTTTTGGAATTTATGCTGCCATGAGTCCTAGTTGGTTCCCGCAACTTTTTGCATGGGTACCAGCAGTTCTGGGTGGTGATATTATGACAAGACAGATCCACCATATTCTAATGTGGTTTTTCATACTGTTTGCAATGGTACATGTTTATCTTGTTTTTTATCATGATTACATTGAGAAAAATGGTGTAACATCATCAATGATTGGTGGATGGAAATTCCAGGAAAAAGATCAGGTAGAGAGAGAGCAGGATTAAAATTAATTATGCTGCTATGGCTTCTATTGATTCTGTTGCTACCATATTATGCCCTGGGATTAATAGATGCCATAGTCTCTTCTTATTAATGATTATCGTTAAACTATGCTACTATTGTGTTTTCCATAACTGATAGAATTACCACAGAAATTCTATTCATATTAGCAATTGCTGTTTAATTATAATCCCATAGAAGCCATAGTCGCTACAGCAGCCTTCAATTAACATTAGTTCTTGTTACTAGTTTTATTATTTTTACTTCTTGAATGACAAACGTAAAAGATAAAATTCTTGTTCTTGGATTAGGTAATGTACTTCTGAATGATGAGGGCATTGGCGTTAGGGTTGTTAACGAGATGGAAGACATGGACCTACATAAAAATGTTGATCTTCTCGATGGCGGTACTGGTGGTTTTGTTTTGCTTTCACTATTTCAGGAATATCAAACCATGATAATAATCGATGCCACCTTGAACAATGAAAAACCGGGTAGCATTAAAGTATTGGAGCCCAAATTCTCTGCTGATTTCCCAAAGTCGATGAGCACTCATGAACTGGGAATGAAGGATATGATTGAGTCGGCAATGCTCTTGGAAAAAGTGCCAAAACTATTTCTTGTGGCGGTTACTATTAATCCACAGCAAGAAATGGACATGAAAGTAACACCTGAACTTGAAAAGCAAATACCAAGGGTGATTGAAACTGTTGTGAGTTTACTAGACAAACTTGTTTAACATCATGATAGGATTGCAAATCCGAAAGAGCATTAAAGCATTATTTATCGTATGAAATCCTAGTCTTTAAATAGTTTTTTCTTTTCATCTGCCTTCAGAAACTTCTGCCTTACTATTAGTTTAATAGATTTAGGTACTATTTCGAAAAACAAAGGAGAATGACCAAGAGATTCACCATCAGTTTCAAGAAAAAGGGTTTTTGGTGGATTGGCCTTAATTATGAATTTTTTTCCAGTGTATGTTTCCACCTCATCCATATTTACAAAAGAGCCATCATAAAGGTTTTTAATATTTTTAATCACAGTAAACTTTGAAGTTTTTTTAATAATTGTAACATCAAAAAGACCATCATCGGAAATTGCAAATGGCAGTTGCATCATTCCACCACCATTGTACTTACAAATTCCAATACTCATACTAAAAACATTTCCTTCAAAAACTGTTTTGTCATCACCAATTACTGATAATTTAGTGTGGCTGAATTGAAATAAGCCCTGAAGCAAATTAAAAAGATAAATCAGCAAACCTCCTCTACCCTTTTGTTTACTTAGGTTTGTTTTCTTTGCTACCAAAGCATCAAATCCCATTCCAGCAATATTCACAAAATAGCGATCTTCTTTTTTATCAATATGATTGTAATTAACTTTTCCCACATCTTGAACAAACGTTTTACCATTTTTAATGGTATCTATCATTTTTATGTATTCATCGTGCATTCCATAATGCCTGGCCCAATCGTTTCCAGTACCAACGGTAATTAAACCAAGTGTTATTTCAGTTGTTTTAAAACGTTTTTGTCGGAAAACTCCATTTACAACTTCATTCATGGTCCCATCCCCACCTACGATAATAATCTTTTTAAAGCCCTTCTCTTCAATATTTTTTTGGACAATATCTATTGCTTGATGCGACTCTTGGGTAAATTCGATGGTGGTTTTTAGTCCGGATTTATCAAGTAATTCTTTTATTTCGGGCCAGTCACGCTCGCACCTTCTACTACCGGCATGGAGGTTTACAATTACCAGCCAGTTTACTTCTTCAACTGAATTCATTCAGCCAAAGTAAGAAAAAAATAGAATAATGAGAGATACTGTAATATGTTATTTAAATGCAGATGCTTGTTGGGGATTAAGAAATAAGTTTTTGATACACCTGATTTGGAGTAATACTAAGAATACAATTACAAAGGCCTCCATTTTTACAGTCGTTACATTTTTTATCAAGCACAACATAATCTGCTTTTTTTCCAATTGGTTTCCATCTTCCGGGATGAATGGGTCGCATTGGAGCAAATATTCCTATTGCTTTAATACCTGTTGCGGCAGCAATGTGCAAAGGACCAGTACTTGCAGCCACCAATCCGTCAGCCTTACTAATGAAACTAAGAAGCTCTGCTAAACTTAATGTACCTGTTAAATCAGTAATTCTGGATTTATATTTTTCAAGAAAATCCAGCATTAAACTTCCCTCCTCTTTTGTTCCTGTAACGAATATTTTGTACATATTTTCAGGAAGTAATTCTATTAATTCTGCAAAATTCTCTAGTCCCCATTCTCTTGCACTTCCTTTCGATTTAGGATGTAATATTAAATTGAAACGTCTGGCAGAAATCAAGCCATTCACGTTTTCATTCAATTCAACATATTTTTTGAAACCGTACAATTCAGAAATCTCACCTAAGGAATAATTGTTTTTTATGCTAAGTGGACCAAGAAGTTTTAGGTTTAACTGACTCTCATGCAAATCAGAGTTTTTTCTTCCGAGATTAACTCTCCTGTTGCATGTAAGCAGATGAAAAAGTCGATGACTAGTGCCAATTCTAATGGAGATATTAGATTTCTTCGCAAGTTTCGCAATCTCTTTTTGAGGAAAAATATGAATTATGGCATTTGCATTGATATCTTGGAAAAATGAAATTTGATCTGTTTTGGTTTTTTTAGATAACTCATCAAAATTAATAAACTGATCAACAAATTCGGATGCTTCAATTATTGATTTTGAATAAGTCCGTCCAATAAATAAAACTTTAATGCTTGCATCTTGTTTTTTGATGGCTCCTGCCACTGGCAACGAAAGTACAACATCACCCAGACTATCAGTCCTGCTCAAAATTATACTCTTTAACGTCATTTGTTATTTTTAATGAGTTCGCGCAACTTCAAATATTTTATGAATGTTGCCTGGGCCGACAAACTGCAAATTACAAATCCGTAGTAACCATCAAGCACCCCAAGGTTGATGAAATAATCCCTGATGAACTTCCAAAAACTTTTTACAACTGCAATAATAAGATTTGATTTTCTGCCTTTTTTAAAGGCCTCGTTAGCCCCAATATTGGTAAAAGAGTTAATCTGCTCAATATGCTGTTGAATAGAATAATAAGAGAAATGAAGTAAATCTCCTTTCAAAAATTTGATTTTAACACTCTGATCCATTATTACCTTATCGTGTGGGTTTAAGCCTCCCCATTTTCCTTTCGTTCTATTCCAGATTCTTAGTTTTTTGTCTGGATACCAGCCTGAGTGTTTAATCCACTTTCCGCAATAATTTGTCAAGCGATTAAAAATGTAGGCATCAAAATCAGTGTTTTCTTTTATCCTGATAATTTCATTAATCAATGTGTCATTAGGGGCTTCATCAGCATCAAGGGCAAATACTAAATCATTTTCTGCTAATGCAATTGCTTTGTTCTTCTGCTGTATGTGTCCATCAAATTTGTTTTGATGAAACTTCACTTCAAACTCGCTGCATATTTTTTGGGTATTATCTGTTGAAAACGAATCCAGAACAACAATTTCATCAGCAATCTTGCTCACTGATTTAAGACAACGTGCAATGTTGCGTTCTTCATTCAGAGTAATTATTACGACAGATAATTTTTTCATAAAAACATGGTAAAGATAAAAAACGAATTGTGATTTTGATTATTATTGTTATTCATAATTAAGTTGTCAAAAGTAAATGTAAAAACCAATGGGAATAAACTGTAAAAATGATTAACTTTTTTATGACACACCCCTTCCCGAGATCTCGGGACTCTCAAGATGGGATTAGTGGAAATCAGTTTTACAGTTTTTGATACGTTAATGTTCAACTTTTGAAAACTAAAATAATAAATCAAACTAAAATGAAAAAAACCTTAAGCCTGCTAGTCCTTTTAGTTTTATTGTCTGTAACCCAAATTCTTATTGCACAGGACTACACCGCAACAAAAATATTTGGGAAAGAGCAGTTAGCAATTAGAGAAGTTCGTAGGGCAGCCGTTACAGCAAACATAGGTTGGAACAGCCTCACAGGTGTCGGAGTAACATACCACCAATATGTTGCAAAACAAATGGGTGTTGATTTAGGCCTTGGCCTTTCATTAACAGGATTTAAATTTGGTGGTCGTTTTCGTTATCTTTTTATGGAAAAGAACTTTTCACCATTTGTTTCAGGTGGCCTAATGTATGGTTTAGGATTTGGTGATTCTGAATTAGAACTTGTGTCAAATGGTAATAGTTTTCATTACACAATAGGGCCTTCTCCATTTGGACAGATCGGTGGAGGAATAGAATACCTGAGTAAAGGAGGATTCCTTATTATGGCAAATATTGGTTATGCTATTTTATTAAACAGCGGAAACTATGAAATAACCCGAGGAGTTGCAACACCAGAAGATTTAAGTATCATGGATGTTATGTTTGGCAGTGGTATTGTAATGGAATTTACTATTGGCTATGCCTTTGGGGGGAAATAGTAATTAGTTAATTGGTCGTTAGTTGATTAGTCATTGGATAGTTGGTGATTAATTATTCATTATTGACATTTTAATATCCCATTTTACAAACCTACTGTTTCCAAAATGCCGGTGAGAGAACAATCAAAATTGTAAAAAGTTCAAGTCTGCCAAGCAGCATTAAAAATGAAAGAAACCATTTTGCCGTAGGGGAGAAGAAACTATAATTTTCAATAGGGCCAACGCCTCCAATTCCAGGGCCAATATTGCCAAGTGATGATAAAGTTCCTCCAATGGAAGTTTCAAAATCATATCCCATAAAGGAAAGAATAATTGTACCTGCAGCAAATGTTAAAATGTAAATCAGGAAAAAAGCCATTACGTTAAAAATGATGCTTTGAGAAACAGCTTTACCATTAAATTTTACCGGAATAATAGCATTTGGGTGAAGTGCGCGCTTAAGTTCAAGCCATGAGTTTTTAATTAATAGCAAATGTCTTACTATTTTTATTCCACCACCTGTCGACCCTGCACTTCCTCCAATAAACATAAGTGCAAAAATCATCATCCAAAGAAATACGGGCCAAATGTAATAATCGGTAGTTACAAAGCCTGTAGTTGTAAGAATAGAAATTACTGTGAACAAAGCGTCCCTAAAGGCATTTTCAACTCCTTGTCCGTTAAATATTATCAATCCTGAACCAACAACCAGACTAATGATTACAATAATTGAAACATAGGCTCTAAATTCCTGATTGGCCCAAATTCTACTAAACTTACGGTGTAGTGCTAAATAATGAAGTGTAAAATTTATTCCTGCCAAAGCCATAAATACCATTATCACATATTGAGAATAAGGTGCAAATCCGGCAATGCTATCATTTTTTGTTGAAAAACCACCTGTGGCCATTGTAGCGAAAGAATGACAAACCGAATCAAACAAATCCATTTCACCCACCCAAAGAAGAAGTATTTCGGCAATGGTAAACAACACATAAATTCCCCATAAACGTTTAGCGGTGGCTGTAATTCTGGGGTGTAGTCTGTCGGGTGTTATTCCGGGCATTTCAGCAACTAAAAGTTGCATGCCCCCAACGCCCAAAAATGGTAAAATAGCTACAGTTAATACAATAATTCCCATGCCCCCAATCCAGTGAGTCATGGCACGCCAATACAATATGCTTTTTGGCAAAACTTCTATGTCTGTTAAGATGGAAGAACCAGTTGTTGTAAAACCTGAAATAGTTTCAAAAAATGCATCTGTAAATGAGGGTATTGCCCCACTTATGAGATATGGTAATGAGCCAAATAATGAAATAATTACCCAACTTAAACTAACAACAAGATATCCTTCTCGTTTGGCGATAGTGCGTTTCTTTTTCCTTCCAAAAAAATACCACAAAACAAATCCAACGAAGGCCGTAATAAGAAAAGAAAGAAAAATGTAATAAATCGGCTCCTCATAATACCAGGCAACAAATATTCCGCTTAGCATGAATAATGACTCAAAAATCAGGAGAAAACTGAGTACCCTAAGTACTGTACCAAATTTTATTACCGAACGAAATGGCATTTTTTCTGATTAATTAAATACAAATCCTTTTTTTTGAAACAACTTTTCAATTTTGTTTGTAATCCCCGGAAGGGCAAAAACAACAACCCTGTCATCTTCTAGTATTTGAAAATCTCCTACTGCAATAAATGATTCCTGTCCACGTATTATTCCACCAATAATACTACCCTCTGGAATCTTCAACTCCTTAATAGGTTTCTTAGTAACCGCAGAACCAGGCATTGCAACTAGTTCTACAATATCAGAATTTATTCCGCTAAGGCATTTTTTTATTGATGACACTTCTCTGCCCATTGCATGTTTTACAATGTAACTGGCTGCTATTAGTTTTTTATTCAGGATAGTGTCGATTCCAATATTTTGTGAAATTTCAATGTAATCCAAATTCTCAACAAGAGCAACCGTTTTCCTGACCCCGAATTTTTTAGCATGAAGACAGGTAAGGATATTTGTTTCAGAACTGTTTGTTACAGCAATAAAAACATCAGTATTTTCTATTCCTTCCTCATCTAGTAGTTCTACACTTCGTGCATCACCATTAATTATTAGTGTGTCATCAAGAAAATCGGTTAGCACATGGCATCTATCAATATCATTTTCGATGAGTTTAATGTTGTAGTCAGTTTCCATATTCTTACAGATAACCTTACCCACACGTCCACCACCAACAACCATTATATTGTTTATGTCGAACTTACGTTTACCTGCTAAAGCAAATAGTTCATCGAGAGAATCGGGCTTGGAAACTACATAAACCATGTCACCCTTTTGAAAACTACTGGTGCCAGTTGGTATAAATGAACTTTGATTCCTGTTTATTGCAACCGCTCTAAAATTTAACGGGCCATGCTCTTCTGATATCTGTATGAGACTTTTATCAATTACAGGTGCATCTTCCTCAATCCTGATTAAAAAAACCGATAGTTTGTCGTCAGTAAGGTTAAACATTTCATAAACCTCAGGGGTATTAATAAGATTTACAACTTCATGACCAGCAATATCTTCAGGCGACACAAGATAATCAATGCCCAGGTCTTCATAAATCTTCCTGTTTTCAACGTTTAGGTTTTGCATGGTATTTACCCTTGCAATAGTGTTCTTGGCACCAAGTTTTTTAGCAAGTATTGCCGTGATAATGTTTACTGTTTCGTTGTGGAGAACAGAAATTACCAGGTCGGCCTTATCGATATTTGCCTGTTTAAGTACAGATACCGAATTTGATTCGCCAACTATTGTGAGCAGATCGGTATGAGACTCAACCAATTTTAATAATTCTTCATGCGGATCAATGATAGTAATATCATGTTTTGAGTTTACAAGCGCCTCAGCAATGTAAAATCCTACTTCTCCATCCCCAGCAATAAAAATATTCATCTTAAAAATTTTACAAGATGCAAATTAAAAACAATATTCCATGTAATGTAAAATTATGAAATATTTATCTAAAGATAGTTCTTTAAGTTAAAAGTATAATTTTGATGATTGAAATGAAACTACCTAGAAATATCATATTTGCAATTTTGTCAGTTGGCCTTGCGCTGTTTATTTACAGCCTTTACCAACGACTACCAAATATTGATGATGCATGGATCGGTGAACAGGTTTTTTGGCTTAATCAAGATGGTGTAGTTAAGAATGTTCTGATGAAAAACTACTCCGACAATCAGAATGGATTGTTGGCATATCACAAAGCCTTTGTCTACAGTGGCCTCTGGGCCGTGCAGTTATTTGGCTTTAGTTTGTGGGTTCTTAAGTCTGTTAGTCTATTTTCTTTGTTTCTTTTTTTTGGAGTTTTTTACTATTACCTCGTTAAGATCAAAAAATTATTAAGTGCAAAGCAATTTCTATTTGTGCCAATACTATTCCTTTTAGAGCCACATATTTTTGAATATGCCTTTGTTTTCCGGCCTGAAATAATGTTGATGACAACTGGTTTCCTTGCTTTTGCATTCTTGGAACACAGTTTTATTACTAATAAAAATAAAACCAACTTTGTTCTTTTGTCTTCAATATTTGCAGGCATAAGCATTTTGGTTCATTTAAATGGGGCAGTATTTATTTTGGCTGGTGGATTGATTTTACTTTTTAAGAAACAATTTAAAAGCCTGATTTGGTTTGCTTTGATAAGTTTACTCTCTGTTTTTATTTATTTCGCACATCTAGATTCTTTGTCTGAGGTCTACATCTGGTTTAACCATTTAATGGCTTACAACTCCGGAACATCAGATGTTGGTTTCAGCCTTGGTACTTTAATAAATATCATTTTAAAACCTTTTGAAGAGCATCTACGTTTTTTTCATAGTCCAAAAGAAATTGTTTTAAGTTTAATACTTTTAACCACCTTATTTTTAGGCTTTAAAACCATCAAACGAAAAATACCAATGTTATTAACTTACACATTGATATTAGTGCTTGGACTTGGTTTTATTGCCCCTGGTAAAACACCAAAATACCTAATACTATTTATTCCATTTTTTTCATTAATGGTCATCCTTTTTGTGAAAGAATTTTGGCAAACAACTTCAAAAAAACAAATTATCATTCCAAAAACCCGGGAAGCTATTTCAATCCTGGTTGTATTAATATTATTCCTTGGAGTTTCTTTTGGATACAATGGATATTTGTCGGTTCAAAAATTTACACCTCAAAAGCATAAAGCAATTACAAAACAATTTGTTAAAAAGCCGGTTAATGAAACAATCATTCTTGCTCCTATGACTTTTATTTTTGATGAAATTTATGACTACAAAGAAATAATTGGGTTTATGTCGTTTAACGAAAGATCGAAAACGAACCTAGAAATAAAGAGCCCAAAGTTTTTTGATATCGCAGAAAATGAGGCCATAGATTACATTCTTATTAATAATCACTACATCGAGAAGTTCAATCTAGGCAAACTTAGTATTGGTAATAATGCAGGAAACTATTTAGTGGTTGGAAAAACTGATGGATTGACAGTTTTGGAAAGCCTTAATCAATAACAATCTTATTTAGCGATAAAAAAAAGTCCCACAACAATAACAATCGGAATAAGTATAATTTGAGACCAAAAAAGTAAAAAATATAGGGGTCTTTTTCTCTTATTTTCTTCCTTACGGGCAATTCTCCACAGACTTACAAGTTGTATTGGTGGAAAAGAACTATAAATTACATCATCGTCTTTTGAGGCAAAAACAAAAAGCATTATTATCCAAAGTATTAAACTTAAAATAACAGAACTGAAAAGTAAAATAATACTTATTAATTCGCTCATCATTCTTGTTTTATCTCAAACCCATCCCAATCTAGGCCAACATTAAATTTCTTACGAAAATCCAAAATCTCCTCGGCAGATAAGTTTACAGATATTGCCTTTTCAATACCGCCCGAGGCTTCTTCCAAAACACTTCCCTTGGCATCAATAAACATTGAGTTTCCGCTGTAAGCATTTCCTGGTCCATCAACACCAACTCGATTTATTCCAACAACACAAGCAATATTTTCAATGGCCCTAGCAATTAACAACTGACGCCAAGGATAAGATCTTACAGCCGGCCAGTTGGCAACATAAACTGCTAAATCGTAATTGAAGGTTTCGCCAGCATACTTATTCTTGCTCCAGACAGGAAACCTTAAATCGTAACAGATCATCGGTTTGATTTTCCATCCGTTAAGTTCTACAAACAAATGATTTTCGCCAGCTTTTATTCTTTCGTTCTCACCACCCATGGAAAACACATGGCGTTTGTCGTAGCGTTCATAACTTCCATCAGGGCTAACCCAAAAAAGAGAATTTGAAAAACCAGTTTCTGATTTAAGCAAAAAACTTCCGCAAATTGTAGTACTTAAATCAAAAGCTAATTCTTGCATCCATGTCAATGTTGGTCCAATAATTTCTTCGGCATGTTGGCTGGGGTCAACCGGAAATCCGGTAGTAAATGTTTCGGGAAGAATTATCAGATCGTGACCATCAAAACTTTCATGAATCTTTTTCAAAAAAGCCATTCGGTTTGCTTCCGGGTTTTCCCAAACCAAATCCGACTGTAATCCTAATATTTTTAAATCCTGCATAATATTTCTGCTGCTTTCAATAATGTTTCATCTTGCTTTGCAAAGCAAAATCTAAGTGCCATGTTTTCTTCACCTTCTTTGTAAAATGGCGAAACAGGAACAGATGCTATCCCATACTCAAGAGTAAGCCGTTTTGCAAAATCCAATTCCTTTTCATCACTAATACTACTGTAATCCAACAGTTGAAAATAAGTGCCATAGCAGCTCAAAACCTTAAACCTTGACTCTTTTACAGCATTTGTAAAAACATCCCTTTTCTTCTGAAAGAACTCTCCCAGATAAGTGTAGTTTTCAGGTTTCTGTACATAATCGGCTATGGCATATTGAATTGGTGTATTAGATGCAAATACAACAAACTGATGGATTTTTCTAAACTCCTTTGTCAAATAATCAGGGGCAAGAACAAAACCCGTTTTCCATCCTGTGGCATGAAACGTCTTTCCAAATGAACCAATAACAATACTTCTTTTCTTCAATTCATCAAATCTACTGGCACTTTCATGTTGCTTGTTTTCAAATATCAAATGCTCATAAACTTCATCACTTAGAACAATAATATCGGTTCCGTTTGTAATCTTTTGGATAAACGCCATATCATCTTTTTCCAAAAGACTACCAGTAGGATTATGAGGAGAATTTATGATTAACATTTTCGTTTTGGGAGAAATCATAGTTTCAATCTCACCTCGGTTAATTTTATAATCTGGAAATAATAATTTGCTTCGCTTTACAATACCTCCGTTTAACTCAATTGCAGGAGCATAACTGTCGTATGCAGGCTCAAGAATTATCACCTCGTCTCCAATTCTAACAAATGCAGTAATTGCAGCAAATAATGCCTGCGTTGCTCCTGCAGTAACAGTTATTTCAGTATCAGAATTGTAATAACTATTATGATTTAACTGAAACATCATAGAAATTGCATTTCGCAATTCCAAAACACCAGGCATGGGAGCATATTGGTTTTTGCCCTTCAACATAAAATAATTTACCTTGTCGATTAGTTCAGCTGAAATAGGAAAATCGGGAAAGCCCTGTGAGAGATTTAAAGCACCATGTTCATTAGCAAGGCCACTCATTACAGCAAAAATTGATGTGCCGGTATTTGGTAATTTTGATTCAATGGAATTTATTTTCATAAATTTATTTTTTACAAACTTACCATTTATTATTGTTTGCTAAATTTGTAGGTTCAAAAGTAAAAATACCAAAAAAATGAAAAATATTGATAATTACGACTTTAACGGAGAAAAGGTTATTGTTAGAGTAGATTTTAATGTTCCTTTAAATGATAAATTAGAAATTACTGACGACACAAGAATCAGGGCTACACTACCTACGATTCAAAAAATTCGAGAGGCGGGAGGAGCAGTAATACTTATGTCTCACTTAGGAAGGCCAAAAAATGGGCCTGAAGATAAGTTCTCCATGAAACATATTGTAAGGCATTTATCGGAACTTTTGGAAACCGATGTTATGTTTGCAGAAGACTGTATTGGCGAATCGGCCATAAGAATTTCATCGACTCTGCAACCTGGTTCGGTACTTCTACTTGAAAACCTGCGATTTTACAAAGAAGAGACAAAAGGTGATGAGGCTTTTGCCAAAAAACTTGCTGATTTGGCCGATGTTTACATTAATGATGCTTTTGGGACAGCACACCGTGCGCATGCCTCTACCACAATAATAGCACAATTCTTCCCTGAGAAAAAGATGTTTGGTTACATTATGAACAATGAACTAAGCAACATTGATAAAGTTATTAAAGATGGTGAGCACCCAATAACTGCTATTCTTGGTGGAGCAAAGGTTTCCGGAAAAATTGAGATTATTAACCACCTAATTGAAAAGGTGGACAATATTATTATTGGTGGTGGAATGATGTTTACTTTCATAAAGGCTCTTGGTGGAAATGTTGGAAACTCTTTAGTTGAAGAGGCCTTAATTGAAACTGCAAAAGAAGCAATGGCGAAGGCCGAAGATTTGAATGTAAACTTTTACATCCCTACCGATACTGTAATTGCAGATAAGTTTGACAATGATGCAAACAAAAAATTCTGTAACTCACATGAAATCCCTGATGGCTGGATGGGTCTCGACATTGGCCCTGAAACTGGAGAGGCATTTAAAGACATAATTGAAAATTCATCTACTATTTTGTGGAATGGTCCAATGGGAGTTTTCGAAATGCCAAATTTCGAACTCGGCACTTGTGAAGTTGCAAAAGCACTTGCCAGCAGCACTAAAAATGGAGCATACACACTCGTTGGTGGAGGCGATTCGGTAGCAGCCATAAATAAATATGATTTAAAAGATCAGGTAAGTTATGTGTCTACAGGCGGTGGTGCAATGCTTGAATACATTGAAGGAAAAACACTTCCAGGAGTTGCTGCAATTAAGGAATAAGACTTCTAATAAATTCTAGATTACATCATCAATCAATTCTTCCTTATCTGGGAAATTAATGTCAAGTTTTTCAAGATTAAGCCAAGAGGCAAGTGCTGGAGCAACAGATTTTATGGGTTCATAAAATAGCGATTTCTGTCTTGACTCATCGCTGAAAACACTATTTTCCAAACCAAAGTAACTAAAGGCAAAAATCAGAATGCTAATAAAAAGTGCTCCTTTTAGTATTCCAAATACAGAGCCTGCAATTTTATTCAGGAATCCCAGCAGAAGAACATTTACAATTTTTTCAAGCATTTTGCCAACGGCAATTACACCAAAAACTACAGCCACAAAAGTTACTACAAAGGAAATTGCACCGACATATTTAGGTTCAATTTTGAAGTTTTCATTTAACAGGCTTGCAGCAATATCTGAAAAATAAATAGCAAAATACAAACCTAAAATTAATGCTCCTAAAGTCGCGGCTTCAATAATAAGTCCCTTTTTATATCCCGACCAGGCAAATAGCATTAGAGGTACTAGAAAAATAATATCTATCAGGTTAACTGTCATAATTCTATTTAAGACGGCGGGTTAGTTCGGTTGAAAAAACAAAGTCGTTGAGTTCTTTGTTATCAGTTTTCATAATCTCCTTGTTACTACCTTCCCACCATAATTTTCCTTTGTAAAGATATGATATTTTCTGTCCTATTTGTAGAACAGAATTCATATCATGAGTGTTAATTACAGTTGTCATATCAAATTGCTCGGTAAGTTCCGAAATAAGAGCATCAATCATTTCTGCTGTTTTCGGATCAAGTCCTGAATTAGGCTCGTCGCAGAAAAGATAATTAGGCCTTAATGAAATCGCTCTTGCAATGGCAACACGTTTTATCATTCCCCCACTAAGTTCCGATGGAAATTTCTTATGAGCATTTGGTAAGTTAACATGATTTAGAACATCGTTAACCCTTTCCATTTTTTCCTCATCACTCATTTTGGTAAACATATTCAAGGGAAACATTACATTTTCCTCTACACTAAATGAATCGAAAAGTGCACCACCTTGAAACAGAACACCCATTTCTTTGCGAATACTCTTTCTCTTTTTTTCACTAAGCTTTGAAAAATTTCTGTCATCAAAATTGATGTTCCCTTCATCAACATCAAATAAGCCAATACAACACTTCATCAACACAGTTTTTCCTGAGCCACTTTGTCCGATAATGAGGTTAGTCTTTCCCTTTTCGAATGTAGTGGATATGTCTTTTATAATCTGCTGATCTCCAAACGACATTGATATATTATTAATTTCTATCATATCAGCAAGAGTTGAGTTAGGATAAGATCGAAAATTATTATTAAAATGCTACTGTAAACAACAGCCTGGGTGCTACTTCGGGCAACGTCAACAGACCCTCCTTTTACAGTATATCCTTTGAAACCAGAAACAGAAGAAATAATAAATGCAAAAACTACCGTTTTTATTAATGCATAAGTAATGGTGAAGGGATCGTACCAAGCCTGAACGCCATTTACATAAGTAGTAACTGGGAGTATTCCGGTAAAAAGACACGCCAGCCAGCCACCACCAATTCCAAGTCCAATTGAGAAAATAATCAATATAGGATTATATATAACTGCAGCGGTTATTTTCGGCAGAATGAGATAGTTGGCTGGGTTAATCCCCATTACTTTCAATGCATCTATTTGTTCTGTAATTCGCATTGTTCCTATTTCTGAGGCTATACTTGAGCCAACTTTTCCAGCCAATATCAGACTAATGATTGTGGGAGAAAACTCCAGAACCATCATTTGTCTTGTGGAAAATCCAACAAGATTCTCCGATAGTAGGGGGCTATCCATATTATAAGCCATTTGCATGGCAATAATAGCTCCTACAAATAAAGAGATTATCGCTACAATACCTATTGAGTTTGTTCCAAGATCCTGAAAGTCCATCATTAGTTGCCTCCGAAAAACCTTACCTTTATCAGGTCTCCTAAAAGCCTGAAACATTAATAATGCATATTCTCCTATTTCAGCAATTATCTTCATTTTTTTTATTTGATTGATAATTATCTCATCGGCTAAGTTAAACAAAAAGAATTTTTACTTTTGATTTTACAATAATGTTTAACAAAAACGTTAGTATTATAACTTTTTTTAAGAATTACATGATACAATTAATAAAGATAATAACCTTGTTTATCATTTTTGCATTTTTGGCAGCCTCATGCTCTACCTCAAAAAGTGCTTACAAACCTAAACGTAAAAAGCGAGGTTGCGATTGTTCAGGTTACTCATATTTAATCTTTGACAAACAATCGTTTAACACTAATAATAATATTGTAGAGTATTCCTAGGCCTATTAATCCAAACTTTACAGAAGCACATTTAAATGCCAAAGCAGAATTACTTTCTGTAACACTATTTCCAAGTAAATTTAAAAGCGCATAGTTTTCCACAGCATCAAGTATTCCGGCAATAACAAAAAGGATAATAATGAAGTTGGCAAACATTTGTGCTGGTTTTTTATAAAATCTCTCAGCAAGAACTGAAGTCCATAGGGAAAGAAATATTGTGTAAAACACCAAATACAAATAATCAAAACCCAAACTAAATGCAGCCAGAGGAATTAAGTCTCGTTCCGACCATTGTTGTATTATTTTATTGCTTGCTTCAAGATTGCCTGCAAGTTCAAAACTTACAATTCCAAAATCTGTATTTCCTCTCTGAAGCACATTATCTATTCCCATAAGTGCTCCCATTGCAATTAGGGTTCCCATAAAAAACCAAAACAATAACTTTTTCTTCATATTGTAATATTTTGATTTACGAAATTAATAAAAACCAGTGGAATCTTTACTTCATCCACAATCTAAAGGTTGGGGGATACCAGGAAAATAATTCTTCATGAAGTAAACTATTCTTCAAAACTTCTACTTTTGCAGCATGGAGGAAAAGAATATTTTAAGTGCTTATTTACCTGAAGCGGCTGTGGAAGAGGCTTACAGTTGGATAGTTGAAAAAGATGTTCACTTTAAGATATCTAAACAAAGAAAAACCAAACTTGGAGATTATCGTCCTCCTGTTCATCATTCTAATCATCGTATTAGCATAAATCACAACCTCAACAAATACTCTTTTTTGATAACGTTTGTACATGAATTTGCTCATCTTCTGGTTTGGGAAAAACACAAGGGTAAAGTTGAGCCACATGGGATAGAGTGGAAGGAAAAATATCGAGATCTGATGAAGGGCTTTCTGCACAAAGAAATTTTTCCTGAGGACATTGAAAAAGTACTTTCTAAAAGCATACAAAACAGCAAGGCTGCAAGTACTTCAGACTTAAAACTTAGCAGAATTCTAAAAAAATATGATGATGAAAATGGATTTTTAACTTTGGAAGATTTAAAAGAAAATTCTGTTTTTTTTATTGAAGGAGGGCGTAAATTTAAGAAAGGACAAAAACAAAGAACCCGTTACAAATGCCAGAATTTAGACAACAAAAGGTTCTATCTTGTTCATGCACTGACTGCTGTTTATGAATTAGAATAAAACTAATATTAAAGAGTATCTTTCTCAGAATCAAGCACCTAATAAGACCGCTTGTATTCATGCTTTTCTTTGAGCATCTCCGCTTTTTCACCATCTCCAACCAGAAACAATGTCTTAAGGCTTTTGCTCTTTCTTAGTTTTTGTAAAAAAACAACAAAATGCAAATGCGGGCCTGAAGAATAACCAACATTACCACTGT
>Ga0164315_10000645_pt1 | contig 24810 bp, 24 predicted proteins | sample GuaBasSedimGuay6_FD_113737 | JGI IMG/M metagenome (GOLD analysis project Ga0164315, IMG submission 113737) | Subseafloor sediment microbial communities from Guaymas Basin, Gulf of California, Mexico - Guay6, Core 4569-2, 0-3 cm | ecosystem: Environmental > Aquatic > Marine > Hydrothermal vents... | reverse complement strand
TTTTTTTTGTAAACAGCTGGAAATACATGTTCCAAAGGAAAGTCCATATTTATTAATGATTCTGAATGACCGATAAAGAGGTAACCGTTTGGTTTAAGTTTGTCAAGCAAGTTATTTATTACTCTTGTTTGTGTCTCCCTGTCGAAATAAATTAAAGTATTGCGACAAAAAATAATATCCATTTTATCCTTGACTTTATTTTGTGGTTCCAAAAGGTTGCTATGAAAAAAGTGAACTTTACTTCTTAGGATATTGTTAATTCTAAATTTAGGATTCTTCTTGTCTTTGCTTCGGAGAAGGTAGGCTTTCTTGTATTGATTTGGAATTTGATTCAACTGATCGAAAGGGTAAACAGCATTAGTTGCGGTTTTCAGCATGCTAATGCTAATGTCGGAAGCAAAAATTTCAAAGTTAAAATTCCATTTATTTTTCACTTCAGATAGAACCATTGCTATGGTGTATGGTTCCTGTCCACTAGAGCAGCCAGCACTCCATATTCTTAAGTTAGATGTGTTATTTTGTTTTGAATAGTCTGAAAGCAATTTATCTGACAGATATTCAAAATGGTCAGCCTCCCGAAAAAAGTCAGTTTTGTTTGTTGAAATCCTGTCAATCATGTGGATTGACTCTTCAAGTCCATCTTTACTTTTCAGAAGAAAATCACAATACTCTGAATAATCTTTTAACCCCAAATGCACAATCCTCTTTTGAAGTCGTGACTTTACTAATAATTTCTTCTTTGGGTAAAGGTTAATCCCATAGTGATCGTAGATAAAAACGCTAATGCGCTTAAAATCATAATCAGATAACTCACCATATTTAATTGCAGCATCCACTAATTACGAACTATTTAAAATTTTTCAAATTCATTATCAAGGTCATGGCTATCATTGAGGTTTATGTCAACACCACCATATGATTCTGCATCCTTATTAGTTTTCGACTGTTTATTACGAGAGATCAGTTTTTGCTTATTTGCAGTTTTAGTGCTACGGTGGAAGTGAGCTGTCGCATCAACTTTAAAGTGAGCTATTACATTTAGTAACTGTTCTGCCTGACTCGACATTTCTTCGCTGTTGGTTGCCATCTCTTCAGAGGAAGCAGCATTCTGTTGTGAAACGTCGTTTAACAGTTGAATTGCCTGATTAATTTGATCGGCAGCATCCCGCTGTTCTTTGCTTGCAGCAGAAATTTCCTGTACTAACAATGATGAATTCTGAATGCTGGGAACGATATCTCCCATTAACTCTTTAGTTTTTCTTGCAATCTCAACGCTCGACTTACTTATTTCATTTATCTCCGATGCTGCTGCCTTAGTTTTGTCAGCAAGTTTTCCAACCTCCGAAGCAACAACTCCAAAACCTTTTCCATACTCTCCGGCTCTGGCAGCCTCCACAGAAGCGTTTAAAGCAAGTATGTTTGTCTGAAAAGCGATATCGCTAATAATAGATATTTTATCCGCAATTTTTTCCATGGACTCAACGGATGAAAGTATTATTTCACTTCCGTTAATTACCTGATCGCTAACATTATTTGTTATTCCTTCAGTCTGTTTTGCATTGTCGGCATTTTGCTGAATGTTTGAAGTCATTTCCTCAATTGATGCAGATACTTCCTCAATAGAAGATGCTTGTTGTGAGGCTCCTGTAGAAATGTTCTGAGAAGTACCGCTAAGTTGGAAACTGGCATCAGCAAGATTATTTGCTGCATCAACAACGCTAACAATTACATTGCTGGTCTTCGTTGCCATCTCTCTGAGTGCATCGGCAAGAATACCCATTTCATCCTTCTGATTAATATCAAGTTCAGCATCAAGTTCTCCGGCAGCAAGTTTCTCTGCATATTCAATTTCAAGATTAAGAGGCTTAACCATCATCCTGCCAATAAAATACAATGAAGGAAACATTACAACTAAAACTAAAATAGAAATAAACAGAATTGAATTAATCAGGTCATTTTTAGGTGCCATAATTTCCTCTTCATCTATTTCAGTAATAATTGCCCACTTTAATCCATTAATATCAATTAAATCATAATAACTTAAAACCTCTGTTTCACGATAATCCTTGATAATTTCAATTTCACTCTGTCCGTTGAAAACTTTGTTTGTTGCAATTGTCTGAACTTTAGAATCTAAAGTTGTTGGTTTATTAGTAAAACGCGAATCACTTCTAAAAAATCTATCTTCACCAACAAGGTAAGTCTCACCAGTTTCTGTCATTCCAATATCACTTAGTAAAATGTTATTTAGTATGGCCAAATCAATGGATGCTATTATCACTCCAATGGTTTCGCCGTCTTTACTAATTCTACTTCCAACATACATAGCCGGGACATTGTTGTGGTCCAATTCCATATCGGTTATTAAAACGGAGTTTGTATTTAAGCAATCTCTCCACAGATTTGATAGTTTGTTGGATTCCTGACTAAGTTTTGTGTTTTGAAGACTATTGCTTGCAACATCAAAATCCACAGAGCCCTCTTTAACACTAACAAAAAACAGATCTATCAATCCGTTAACTTCAATGTAACTTTTAAAGATGTTAGAATATTTTCTTGCATCATCAAGAGTTAAAGATTCGCTAGTTGATTGTTTCTCTGAAATACTTTTAAAAACCTCAATAACTATTGGTAATTTTTTTAGGCTTTCCAACGATTTCATTTTGTTTAATAGGTATGTCTCTACTTGGGCTTTCTTAGTATTTTCAATGGCTTTAATCCTATTATTGGCAGCTTCGGTAAGAATTTTATCAGCGGCAATAATTGAAACATATCCTATTGCGAATACACAAACAATTCCCAATATGGAAACAAAAATTATCAACTTGGTCGTAATGTTAAGATTTTTCATGATTATATATCTTTATTTTATTGATTTCAAATTTCTACAAACTGGTGTTTTCAAATATTTTATCTATGTCGAGAACCATAACAAACTGATCATTATTTTCAAACACTCCTTTTATGTAATCTAGTTTATGATTTCCACCCATTGATGGTGGCTCTTTTATGTTCTCGTCAGAAATTTCTTCAACACTTAATACTTCATCAACAATAGCCCCAATATTAATGGTGTCTTTTTCAGTATCAAGGCTCATAATAATAATGCAAGTGTTGCCTCCAACCTCACTTAAAGGAAGTTCAAGTGTTTGATTAAGATCAACCACAGGAAGTACATTTCCGTGGTGATTTATTACGCCCTTCATATTTGTAGGCGCATGAGGAACTTTGGTTATCTCCGACATTTGAAGAATTTTAAGCGTGCTTTTTACATCGGCAGCAAAAAATTCATTCCCCAGTTTAAAACAGAGATAAGAATTAATATTTGATTGATTGTCTGTCATTTTTCAAAATTTAATTTGTGAAATGGTTTATGAGTTTATTAGTGTCAATAACCATTGCTACTTTGCCGTCACCTAATATTGACGCCCCTGAAAACATTTCCGTATGTTTAAGAACCTTGTCGATAGGTTTTAATACAGCCTGATATTCTGAATAAAGTTCATTTACTATGAGCCCTACAATTTTGTCGTGATAATTTACTGTTATGAAATGATTTATTGTATCGGTTTTGTCAGAATCTGCAAACTGCTCAATTAAATTGATAAATGGATATTGAACACCTTCTATGTCAATAATATTCTTGTAAGCACTTTCAATTTCAGTATTGCTAACTTTGTAAATCTTAAGTACCGAAGCCAGCGGGAGTATGTATTTGCTATTATTTACTCCTACCAATAAACCATCAATAATAGACAATGTAAGTGGTAATTTAATTGTGATTTTTGTGCCAGATCCTTTTTCTGAAGTTATGTTTACTTCACCTCTAAGGTCATCAATGTTTCTCTTCACAACATCCATTCCAACCCCTCTTCCCGATACATCTGTTACCTTCTCACTGGTAGAAAATCCAGGCATTAATAGCAGATTGTAAATTTCATCCATGCTTAATTTAGAAGTGTCATCGATTAACTTCTTTTCTATTGCCTTTTTTGTAATGATATCAGGATCAATGCCTGCGCCATCATCTTCTATGCTAATTAATATGTATGCTCCCGAATATTCAGCCTTTAATTTAATTGTTCCAACTTCCCGTTTACCATTATTTACTCTAATATCAGGGTTTTCAATTCCATGATCTAAAGAGTTCCTAAGGATATGCATTATAGGGTCAGATAAACTGGAAATAATATTTTTGTCAAGTTCAGTCTCGGTTCCTTCAGTAATAAACTGGACTTTCTTGCCAAGGCTTTTAGATAAATCTCTAATTAGTCGTTTAAATTTTACAACCATTGTATGCACCGGTATCAATCTCATATCAAAGGCTACATCTCTAAATTGGCGCGACAACTGTTGAAAATCCTCCGAAAGGGCAATTAATTCGGCCGACATATTTACGTTGGCAATATTATGAAGCCGTGCCTGAGTAGTTACAAATTCACTTACAAGGTTAATTAATGAATCAAGTTTTTTTGACGAAACTTTAACGGTGTCTATTTTTATTGCATCCGGAATTTTAATCTCAGGAGTTGAAATTGAGGTTTCCTGTGTTTCTTTAGGTAGGGGTGGAGCCTCTTGTTTAACAGCGGGAGTAACAGTTTTGTCTTCTGTTTGTTTTACTTCAGTAACATCACTCTCATACAATTTAATAAGCCTTTTTATTCCCTTTAGGTTTTGTTTATTATTCAGAAATAAATCTCTTATTTTCTCCTCCACATCAGCTACAGAGAAAACATCCCTTTCCGAAATTAATTCTATCTCCAAATCGCTGTCATTCTGGACAAAAATAAATACATCCTCTATTGTACTCTGGTCTTCAGTAGTTGATAATATTATTTCCCATTTAAAATAACATTTGTCTACATCTAGATCTTCCAGAAGTGGTAGGTCTTTGAAGTTTGTTTTTATTATGGCATTTCCCAAATCCGACAATTCATCCAAAAGATAGAGAGGATTAGTACCGTCATTTAAAATATTAGGATTTGGTTCAAACTGAATTGAATAAAGTTTTTTATCTGTTTGTGGTTGATTGTGATCATTATTGATCTCATTTCTTTGCTCAGTTACTTGTGGTTTATTTTCATTTGATGATGAGAATGATTCCATTTGTTTGAGAAAAGTCTTACTATTATTAATGGTTTCTTCGTCATCATCACCTTTTAACAAGGCTTTAATATGATCTGTTGAATCAATAGTGAAGTTAACTATATTAGTTGTTAACGGGATAGTTTTACTTCTTACTTTATCATACAACGACTCAAGTTCATGAGTGAAATTGCTAAGGTTGTTGTAGCCAAACATAGCCCCCGAACCCTTTAGTGAGTGCATAATCCGGAATACTTCATTAATAACCTCTGTATTACTTAAGTCCTCCTCAAGCAACATTAGGTTTTCTTCCAGACTATTAATTAAATCGCCTGCCTCTTCATAAAATAGTTTATGAAAATCTTCCATTAACGAATCACTTTTTTAATAACACTAAATAATCTCTCTTTATCAAAGGGTTTATTAATCCATCCGGTTGCACCTGCATTTTTGGCTTCCAGTTTTTTTTCTTTAAGAGTTTCAGTAGTTAACAATAGTATTGGAAGTCTTTTATACTCTTCATTGGACCTTACATTTTTTATTAGTTCAATGCCATCCATTTTCGGCATATGTAAATCTGTAAGTAATAAGTCTATTTTCTGACCATCAAAAAACGTAAGTGCTTCTTCGCCATCACCGGCCTTGATTATGTTAAAGCCTGCTTCGGTAAGTAAAAAACTAACCGACTCGCGTATGCTAAAAGAATCGTCAACTATTAATATTGTCTTGTTCATGCTTTATTGTTTTGAAGTCTTTCAATCAAATCCAGCATCCCCGATTTGAGCAATAATTCGCTTATGGCAGAGTCTGAATTGAAATTTGTTTCCGTTTGTTTTTCTGTGCCCTTCCTCTTCATTAGCAAAGCACTGATAATTTGTATTATGCTTAAATCCAGACTCTCCGCATTTTCAAAGTTTAAGATGAGTTCTTGTGGTTCAATGCAGTTATTCTGGAAGTAAGTGTGGATTTTGTTAGCATTGTTAATGTTAAGGTTGCCAGAAAACATTAATTGTAATATGTCCTCTGAACTAGTAACTTCTTTAATATTAAATTCATTTTCATCCATAGCTTGTCATGATGAAGTATCAGAAAACTAAAGTACTAAAAATAGTTAATGATTAACAATATCGCTCGTATTGTTTAGTCTGACACTGCTTTTTGTATTAATGAACTCAGAACTTTTGGATCTTTTCTGAGTATTGTAATAAACATATCTAATACACTTGTTTTGTTTAGACCAAGTGAACTGCCTGTTTTCTCAATAAACTGTAAGTTTTGCTTCGTGAGCCTGAAACCAGTATGTATTTTAAGATCTTTAGAAGCCATTAGTAATAGTATAAATTAGTGTTATTTTAAATTTTGGATTATTAATGCAAACCCCGCTCTTCTTACTGAATGCGGCTCTACGGTTTGTGGAATCAGATTTTATGATCAATGTTTCTGCTCCACTGTAAACGACTTCAGCATTTACCCCATTTATTAGAACCTTGTCTGTAGGTTTCAGCGATTGAAAGCCACTGCTAGTTGTAATTTTCTTTTGTGCAATACTAAATTCAGTATTTATTTTTTTCATCACTTCCGGATTACCACCCAGGTCGGGATGGTTGAGCATGGCCAATCTGCGGTAGATCAGTTTTAATTCTGTAGTGCTCGATATGCCATTGAAATAATCCATTGAAAATATTTTCAACAAATATACAACAATGTTTTACATTGTGCAACAATAATTGCATTTATTTTTACTTTTTTTGTCATTTCGAACGGAGTGAGAAACCTCCCAGTAAACTCATGCTGTCTTTTCGAAATGGGAGGGGAGGCGCCTCCAAAGGCTTCATGCTGTCTTTTCGACCGAACGCAGAGAGCGGAGAAATCTCCTGAGGACAAACCATCTAGCCAGGGGAAATTTGGCTTCGCCGAACTTACGTTTCTCCATTGCACATTTATTCATCCGAATTCTCGGATTCATAATTGCTTCGGTGGGAATGATAGATACGTTAATGATTTGGTTTGAAGGTTGGAGTGGTTTGTAAGGCTAGTTTCAGGGTATTGTACGATTTTCAGTCACTTTCAAAACAAGTAATTTATGATACTGCTAGAAACAAAAAATCCCACAGCACATTGTGCTAGGGATTATGTTTTGCGGAGAGAGGGGGATTACTTGCGTGATCCCAAATAGAAATCCTTGGCAAGCATAGAAACCCAAATCCTCTTCGAGTCTTTGTTTTTTTGTTTTCATAATCTTAGATAAGCAAGTTTGTCACGTTCATGAAAACAAAAAACCCACAACTTAACGTTGCGGGTTTCCTTTTGCGGAGAGAGGGGGATTCGAACCCCCGGTACCCGTTATAGGTACGCCAGTTTAGCAAACTGGTGGATTCAGCCACTCTCCCACCTCTCCAACTGGACGGCAAAAGTAATTAATTGTTTAATATCTCAAACACTTTTTTTAAAAATATTTCTTTGCGCCTCTGCGCCTCTGCGGTTAGATATATTAAACCCATTAGATCGCTAAGTAAAATAGTTTTAACATCCATGAAAACATTAGAAATTATAATATAAATTTGCTTAAAAATTAGTTATGCCGAGTTGTTGTACTCAAAACTATCTGGTTTATAAACACACAAAAAAAAGTAAAATGAAAAGAACTTTTGTAGAAAAGATTTTTGGAGCCGAAAAGGGAAGCATCGTATTCAAAAAACCTAACATCATACTCTCACACGATAACACAGCCAGTATTTTTAATACTTTTAGAAAAATGGGTGGAGACAGCGTCGGAAACCCAGAACAGTTATTAATTGTTCTTGACCACAATGCACCACCTACAACCGCAAAATTAGCCAATCAGTATCAGGCAATAAGAGATATTATTAAAGATCAGGGAATTACTAACTTTCATGATGCTGGTAAAGGAATCTGTCATCAAATAATGTCAGATTATGCCAAACCGGGTATGGTAATAGTTGGTAGCGATAGTCATACATGTACCGCTGGCGCATTCAACGCTTTTGCAGCAGGTATCGACAGAACAGAAACTGCCGGATTATGGAGTCAGGGAGAAACATGGTTCAGGGTTCCAGAATCATTGAAAATTACCTTAACTGGAAAACTAAATGATAGTGTTTATGCTAAAGATATTTCTCTATGGATTATTGGAATGATTGGTTCCAGTGGAGCAGATTATATGTCAATTGAATATCATGGCGATGGTGTTAAAACATTGTCCATCGATCAGCGTATGACACTAACAAACCTTGCATCAGAAATGGGCGCTAAAAATGCAGTATTCCCTAATGATGAAGTACTTAAAGATTGGTTAGGTGAAGAAATTGAAAGTGTATGGGCAGATGAAGGTGCCAATTATGCCAAAGAAATAAAAATAAATCTTACTGATATTTTCCCTCTTGTCGCCGCTCCACATCATGTTGACAATGTAAAAGCCATCTCAGAAGTGGCTGGTACAAAACTTCATGAAGCACTTGTGGGAACTTGTACAAATGGCAGACTTGAAGATTTGAGAATTGTAGCTGAAATTTTAGAAGGTAAAAGCTTACCTGAAGGATTCCAGATGGTTATCGTTCCCGCTTCTCAAAAAATCTACCGTCAGGCAATGAAAGAAGGTTTGATTGAAATATTTATGGAGGCAGGAGCCAATGTTCTTGCTGCATCTTGCGGACCATGCTTAGGAACAGGGCAGGGGATACCTGCTGATGGTTACAATGTGATATCAACTGCAAATCGCAATTTCAAAGGCCGAATGGGAAATAAAGAGTCCTTTGTTTATCTTGCTTCTCCTGCAACTGTTGCACATTCTGCTCTTGCAGGAAAAATCGTTGATCCAAGAGGAATTGATTCCAATGATAAATATCCTTTCGAAATTGAACAGGCTGGTACTGTTACCATTGATGAAAATGACAACAGAAGACTTGATGGGGTTTGGAACTACACAGATGTAAACGATCTCAATACAGATCAGATGTTTGCTGGAAATTTAACTTACTCAGTGCTAAGTTCCGATCCAGTTGCAATTTTGCCACATCTCTTTAAAGGATTCGATGTGAACTTTACGGATAATGTTCAAAGTGATGACGTAATTATTGCTGGCTCAAACTTCGGTTGTGGTAGTTCAAGAGAGCATCCTGCTGTTGGTTTGGCACATCTAGGCGTTAAAGCGGTCATATGTAAATCTGTAAACAGAATCTTCTACAGGTCCTCTGTTAATCAGGGTTTGCCAATAATACTTCTTCCCGAGGCTGTAGATGCCTACAAACCAGGCGATAAAGTTTATGTTTCTTTAACAGAAGGAAAAGTTACCATTGCCGAAAAAATATTTACTTTTGCCGCGCTTCCGGAAAAACTCATGGGTATTTTCGAAGCGAAAGGGCTGGTAAATTACATTAAGGAAAAAGCTTAGGGAGATACAACTACCATTTATTTATTACATTAAAATTTTATGAAGCTAAGGCTTTCGTATTTTGTAGTGCCAATTTTGTTGGTAGTTGGGTATTTCTTACTCACAGCTTATCTGCCTAAATACTCAGGACAATACATCATTATGGTATTGCTGTTTCTCGCTGATCTTTATTTGTGGAGTTCAGTAAAAAAGAAAATATTTAGCAATACTATTTGGCTACGACTACTAATGGTTTCCGTTTATTGGTTACCTCTTGCCATGGTAGCATTTATTATGGTTGGAGCAGTATTTGTTCCAATTATTGACTGGAATGATAGTTTCAGAACTCTCTGGTTTGGCTTCATACTAGTATTTTACACATCAAAATTACTTCCTGTTTTCTTCTTACTGCTTGCCGACATGGTTAGGCTGATTAATAAATCAATAAGATTATTAAATAAAGAGGAGAGACAAAATATTGTTAAAACTGAAGAAGGTATGAGCCGTAGTAAGTTTCTACAATATCTTGGTTTTATTTCCGGGGGACTTGTAATGGGGACCATGTTTACAGGGATGTTTAAATGGGTTTACCAGTTTATGGTTTCCGACCAGAAAATTGTAATAAAGAATATCCCATCAGGATTAAAAGGCTTTAAAATAGTTCAGATCTCAGATATGCACCTTGGTAGTTGGGCTAACCCAAAACCTCTTATGCAGGCTGTGGAAATGATAAACAATATGAACGCAGATATTGTTGTTTTTACTGGCGACCTGGTTAATTTTTCCACCAAAGAAGCTTTCAAATATCAGAATACACTAAGTCAAGTAAAAGCAAAACAAGGTGTATTTACCATCCTTGGTAATCATGATTATGGCGATTATGTAAAGTGGCCTGATGCAGCAAGCAAGCAAAAGAATATGGATGATCTTTTTTCATTTTATGAAAACATAGGTTGGAAACTTCTTAATAACGAAAGTGAGTTATTTGAAACAAGCAATGGTAGCCTTGCATTGGTTGGTGTTGAGAATTGGGGTGCTAATCCACGTTTTCCTAAACATGGCGATTTGGATAAAGCAATCAATGGCTTTGCTGATGCTGATGTAAAAGTCTTACTGTCTCATGATCCTTCACATTGGGAAAAGAAAGTTTTGCCGAGCAGTTACAATATTGACTTGACCTTAGCTGGACATACACATGGTTTTCAGTTTGGATTTGAGAGTAAAAACTTTAAGTGGAGTCCTGCTAAGTGGTTGTACAAGCATTGGGCAGGATTGTACACTGATGTAAACTCAGGAAATTATCTTTATGTGAACCGTGGCATTGGCTCAATCGGTTATCCCGGAAGAATTGGTATTTTACCTGAGATCACTCTAATCGAATTAGTCTAGTATCCAACTGAGTTACATCAACTTAGATGATGTATTCGTAATACTCCTTTCTGCTGCCCAAATTTCAATAACCAAATAGATCCTTATTATTTTTCTTCAAGTTGCCATAAATGTCAGGTATTTTTTGACTGATTTTATGTAGTGCAAAATATCATAAAAAATAAATCTGTGTAGTTGTAAGTAATTCTATATTTGCAAGTCTAAACTTTAATGAGTCTAAATAAGAATTAAATTAATTTACTATGAAAATTATTTACAGAATACTATCGATATTAATTATTCCATCAATATTAATTCTCTACAGTTACAGCAGTGGAAGCCCAGGTGGAAAGACTGGTTCCACAGGGGATGGGGGGACTACTTGTACTCAATGCCATACAGGAACTGCAATTACTCAAGGAGGTTGGATAACCTCAGGAATACCTTCAGAAGGTTACACCGCTGGAGAAACTTACACAATTACAGTAACAGGTACTCATACAGGAGTTGTCAAGATGGGCTTTGAGGTGACCTCTGAGAATTCTCCAGGTACAAAAAAAGGAACATGGATAATAACTGATGCGGGACGCACACAACTAGTTAACCTTAACAAAGCCGCTTCTCATACCTCAGCAGGTAATACGCCTAATGGAGATTCAAATACATGGGATGTTGACTGGACTGCACCAGCAGCAGGAACGGGTGCTATTAAATTCAATTCTGCTGTTAACGCAGCCAATGGTAATGGTAGCACTTCTGGTGATCAAATTTACACAACACTGTTAACGGTACAAGAATACCTTGAACTTGAACCTGAAATAGTTTCAGTTGATCCAGACTCTGAAGTTCAGGGATGGAGTGGAAATATTGAAATTGAAGGTAGCGAAACATTATGGCTAGATGGTGTTGAGAATGTGGTTTTCAAATATCATGAAAATACTTCCATTACTTTGGTTCCGGTAAGTTTTACAGTAAACAGTAATACTATGCTTACTGCTGCTTTTAATATTCCTTCAAATCAGCAGCCAGGTGCATATGATGTTTGGGTAGATGATATTATGCTTGAAGAAGGCTTTGAAGTAGAAGAAGAAGCTCTTAATCCTCAAATTACATCAGTTGACCCTAATGCAGGAGCACAAGGATGGACTGGTGATGTTGTGATTAGTGGAATTGAAACCACCTGGAATGATGGTGTTGGAGTAGTTGTGTTTAAATATCACGACAATCATGATATTATGCTTACGGCAGATAGTTTCTTGGTAGGCAGTGATACTGAATTAACTGCTATATTTTCAATACCTGGAGAACAGCAATTAGGATTGTATGATGTTTATGTTGATGATATTATGATGGAAAATGGTTTCACTGTTGACATTTTGGATAATATTACAGAAGATATGGAAGCAAGTATTAAAATCTATCCTGTGCCTGCCCATAACATTATTAATCTTGAATTACCAGAAAATTCAACATACAGAATTGTAAGTATGGAAGGTCATCAGATGACAGAATTTGTTAATGCTAATGATTTTGTATCAATTGATATTTCAGGATTTGAAAACGGCATTTACTTTTTGCAGATTGTCAATAATGGAATCTCAATCAGCAATAAATTTATAAAGAACTAAGTTTTTTGATTTTGGTTTTGAATCCGTTTCACCTTTGGTGGGACGGATTTTTTTTTATATTTGGGAAAAACTTTTTAATGGATAATATTTGTTTGGAGTGCGGAACTCGCTTGTATGGAAGAGTTGACAAGAAGTTTTGCAACGATCAGTGTAGGAATGTTTACAACAATAAGTTAAACAGAGACGAGACTTCCTACATGAGAAAGGTGAACCGCTCCATGAGAAAAAACAGGCGCATACTTAAAGAACTTAACCCAAAAGGTAAAGCAAAAGTGAAAAAGAAATCACTGGAATCCAGAGGCTTCGATTTTAAATACTTTACTAATGTTTACAAAACCAAAGAAGGTAAAGTGTATTATTTCTGCTATGAATATGGCTACCTACCTCTAGACAATTCATACTTTGCTTTGGTATTTAATACAGATATTTAATAGTAGAAAATGAATCTTGAATACTGAATATCCAACACCCAATATGATATAGAAACTCACTTCAATATTGGGCATTCAAAATTCAATATTGGATATTCAAATAAGAAAAAAATTAATATTGAATACTGAACATCCAACATCCAACATCCAATATGGAGCAGAAATTCACTTCAACATTGGAAATTCAGTATTAACCAATAACCAATAACCAATGACTAATGCCTAATGACCAATGACCAATAACCAATTAAACCTTAAGCCTGTCTTTGAAAGGAAGGAAGGTCATGAAATCAGCATGATGAACAAGATATGCTTCAGTAGTACGTTTTACCATATTTCCTTCGCCAGCATGTGTGGCAATAATATGACAAACTTCAGGCGGAACACCTGCTTCTTCAGCAAGGCTTACACCAGAAAATGGGTGGCGTAAATACTTTCCATAAGTACCCTGAGTTGCATTACCGTTTTCATCAAGTACATACTCCAGAAGTTTGCCCACATCCGCAAGTATTGCTCCTGAAATCAAAACATCCATATCAACAGGAAGTTCGCCATGATACATTTCATTTATTTTGTTTCCAGCATCACGAACAATATGCACTACAGAACTCTTATGATCCATAAAAGTTACTTTAAGGTCTGGTCCACAAAGTAGGGTAAAAGGAATTCTTTTTAAATCGTCAGGTTTAAGAACACTTCTTTCCAGTGCCAATTCCCATGTTTTGGCTGTCTTTTGCCTTAAATCTTCATTTTCAATCCAATTTAATTCAGGCCATAAATCATACACTTCTTTAGTCATAATTATCTAAGTGCCTAGAGTGTCTAAAGTACTTCAAGTGCCTAAAGTACTTTTTGGCTCTAGATATTAATTTTTTTTTATGTAATAAAAGTACTTTAAATACTCTAGGCACTTGAAGTATTCTAAGTACTTATAATTTCGCAATAACAGCATCAGCCATTTCAACTGTAGAAGCGGCTCCTTTTTCAACCACATCTGCTTTGCCACGCATCTTACTCATGTCGTAAGTACGTACTTTTCCTTCAGAAATAACTTCAGCAACAGCCTTTCTGATTTTCGCTGCAATGTCATTTTCATTAATGAAGTCAAGCATCATACAAGCAGATTCAATCATAGCAATTGGATTTACTATGGATGTCTCATAATCTGCATATTTAGGTGCTGATCCGTGAGTAGGTTCAAAAACGCCAATTCCACTATCCGGGTTGAATTGTGCAGAACAAGCAAATCCTAGTCCTCCAATCAATCCAGCAAATCCATCGGATACTATGTCTCCAAACATATTTCCTGCTACTATTACACCATAGTCTTCAGGGTTTTTAGTAAGCCACATCATTTGAGCATCTATGTTTGTATTCCATAGATCAATTTCAGAGAACTCTGTTGCCTGCATTTCCTGAGCCATTTTAAACATCATTCCTGATGTCTCACGAATTACATTTGGCTTCTCACAAACAGTAACAGATTTATAATTGTATTTTTTTGCATGCTCAAAGGCCGCTCTTAAAATTCTCTCAGTAGCTTTCTTGGTAAAAATCCTTGTGGAAACTGAAATTTCTTCCTTAGGTGTTTCGCCAAAATTACTAACAAATTTAGGGTGTGTCATTAAAGCATCATAAACTTTCTCAGGTGGATTCGACCACTCAACACCTCCGTACAATCCTTCAGTATTCTGACGGAAAATAACAACATCAACTTTAGGCTCTTCAATGGTGTCACCAATGCCTCTTCTGATAAAATTTAAAGGGTTACCTGTGTAGGTATGACATGGTCGCATGCATATGTCCAAACCAAAATGCTGACGTAGTCCGACAATAGGAGAGGAGTACACAAGATTTTTCTTTTTTAGTTCATCTGAAAGTTCATCAAATGCAGCATCTTTAGGTTTTGAAGTAATAGCTCCAAAAAGCCCTATTTTATGTTTTTTAATAAGGTCTAATGTTCTATCTGGTAGCGGGTTGCCTTCACTCTTCCAGAATTCCCATCCAATATCACCTTCTACATAATCAGCTTCAAATCCTGCTGCATTCAAAACTCTTATTGTTTCATCAAGTACTGGTTTTCCAATGCCATCTCCGGGCATTGCTACTATTGTTCTTTTTGCCATTATTTTTAATTTTTAATTCAGTTTAATTTGAGAACTACAAATATATGAAGGTGCTTTGAATTGGATATCAGATTTCAAATTTATTTTGAGAAATTTATTAAAATTTTACGCACAAAAATTGCGGTAAATAATAGAAGCATTTCATTAGATTTGCAGAAAAAAATAAATGTATTTTAGAATTCTGTTTATTGTATTAGTCGGATTTGTAATTAGTTCTTGTCAATCAGATATTGAAAAGTCGCAGGAGTTATTTGAGGTTGGCCTCGATCAGTTTCAGTATCGTAACTATGAAGAGGCTTTAATTACATTTGAACAAGTTATTGATTATGACTCAGATAATTTTGAGGCATATTATTTCAGAGGAAATTGTTTTATGAATATGGGAGACTTTAATGCTGCAATCAAAGAGTTCTCGGAGGCAATTGTTGTCAAACCTAACTATGCTGAGGCTTATGCGAACAGAGGTCAGGCCAAGTTCTATCTTAATGGATTTAAGGCGGCTTGTGCCGACTATCAGAAAGCACATGATTTAGGTAAACCAAATATGGGTGATAAACTAAGGCATTGCAAATAAATTCGAAAAATATAAAAGCCATAATTTGGGATTGGAATGGGACCCTATTAAATGATGTTGACATTTGCATTAGTTGCATTAATGAACTACTTCAGAAACGTGACCTAAAATCGATTACCATTGAAAGGTATGTTGATATTTTCACTTTTCCTGTAAAAGAATATTATGAAGAAGCAGGTTTCGACTTTTCTAAAGAAAAATTCGAAGTCCCTGCTATGGAGTTCATAAAACTCTATCATGAAGCCTTATCAGATGCGAGCCTGCATAATGGATCCAAAGAGGTTTTAAAAAGGTTTAAGGACTTAGGATTAAAGCAATATGTACTTTCTGCCATGGAGCATGTAAGTTTAATCAAGTCGTTAAAGGATACTGGAATTTATGATTTCTTTATCGATATTAATGGAATTGACAACCATTATGCTCATAGCAAATTGGATATTGGGAAGGAATTAATAAAAAGTATTCCTTTTAAAAATGAAGAAATGATAATAATAGGGGATACCCTGCACGACAAGGATGTTGCTGATGGCCTGGGGATTGACCATATTTTGGTTGCAAAAGGTCATCAATCTAAAGAAAGATTACTTAAACACACTTCTATGGTTGTTGATGATTTAGGTGAGGTCCTGAATCTTTTGACTTAAACAAGGTTTGTGAATAATCTACTTTAGGATGCAGCCTTGCAAACCTTAATCTTCTATCTTGTTTCTTCTAACTCAATTACTTCACCTTCTGCTTTAAAATCATCTTCTGTAATCTCCATTCCATTTTCATCAAAATATATCCAGTTTCCAACTTGACGACCATTTTTGTACTGTCCCTTTAATTGAACTTTACCATTGGGAAAAAAGAGGGTAAAATCAGAATCTAGTTGATCATTTAAATATGTTCCTTCAGTCATTATGCCACCTTCGGGGAAATATTTTCTAAGTTCACCATTTTTTAAACCATCCTTGTATTCAATGCTTTTAGCAACTTTTCCATTCTCAGGATAATATATTGTGCTTATGCCTTGAAGTTCACCTTTTTTATAGGTTTCATCTGAAATCAGTTTCCCATCTACATCACTAAAATATCTCCAAACACTATCTTTTTTCTGGTTAATATATTTTCCCTCAGCCATTGGCTGTGAATTTTCATGGAAAGTCTTAGTTCTCGCAACGATTCCATCAGGAGAATACTTTGTAGTAGCCTTTAAAACACCACTGAAGTAGTAATGTTTAAATTCACCATAGGGTTTGTCATTTTTAAACTGACCTTCATAACGAGGGACTCCGTTTGCAAAGGATTTTATCCATTTGCCTTGTTTGTTACCATTGGCATCCAACTGGTTAAATGATTGTGCCACAATTAATAGTGGAAAAAACAAAACGAACGTAAAAAAGTATTTAATCTTTATCATTATTTGCGAATTAATATGATTACAAAAGTATTATTTTAGTGCAATTATTTTCAAAGTCTGTTTGATTTTTGTTTAATGATAAACAGACCAAGACACAAATTTAAGATTTGAACGAATATTCATCAAAATTATTAGAATCTGTTGTAAACGAATTGTCTCGTTTACCTGGTATTGGCAAGAAAACAGCCTTAAGATTAGCGATTCATATTTTGCGTGAGGAGAAAGCCTATTCGCAAAATCTAGGAAATTCAATTATCAGGATGCGCGAGGACATTATGTATTGCACACGCTGTAATAATATTTCAGATGACCTATTATGTGATATTTGCTCAAACCATAAGAGAGATGAGAGTTTAATTTGTGTAATTGAAAATACTCAGGATGTAATTGCTGTTGAAAATACAGCACAATTTAAGGGCTTGTATCATGTATTAGGAGGTATTATTAGTCCGATTGAAGGAATTGGCCCCAATGATCTAACCATTTCTAATTTAATTGAAAGAATAAACAAAGAAAATATTCGCGAAATCATACTGGCTTTGCCAGCAACGGTTGAAGGAGATACCACTGCTTATTACATCTACAAACTAGTTAAAGAATTTGGTATTGAGGTAACTACAATTGCAAAGGGAGTTGCTATTGGAGAAGAACTTGAGTATGCGGATGAGATAACACTAGGCAGATCGATTATAAATAGACTTCCTTTTGACAATTCATGATAAAAATCATATGTTATTTTGTCACAGCATTATCTTTAGTGTTAATTTTGTAACAATATTTTAAGGCTGAGTTTTGAGGAAGCATAAATCAAAAATATTAAGAAAATTACTTGTCTCATTTATGACAATGGCATTCTTTTATCTTGTAATTGGTGAACTGATTATTATTCACCAAAAGATGATTTTTGATTATGATGCCTTCGCAAATCATCCGATGAGTAAGCCTGATAAGACAGGTAAAGAAAAAATTTACAAACTAAAGGATAAGAAAGACAAACTTATAATTAATCTTGTGACATTTATTTCACGAATTGTGGAATACCAAGAAGTTAAGATTAATGTAAAACCAATTTCTTTTGAAGAACTTATTGTTACTGTTAACCTAATAGATTGTAAATACTCACCCATTAGTTTCCGGGGACCTCCGTCAATTTTATAAATTTTCCTAGCCGGTATTTCTACCGAAGTACTAATCATATCTTTTATTCAGGAATAAATAAATATCTGTATTTATTGTAAGCGTAAAAATGAGTGCTACTGATAAATTTACATGATACCTGAACATATTAAGACATAACTACGTGCTTGAAATGTAATGGAACTGCTATTACCACAACTGGCTAATTTATTTCAATGGTTTCTTGAAAACCATAAAACCAAATCAATCAAATAACAATTTATAAAATCAAAACAATGAATTTCAAATATTTATACATTTTAGTAATATTATCATTTACATTTTTTAATGTTAATGCAGACAACAGAGAATACACTCCAGATACTTTGTCTATGGAGCAAGGATATTCACATGATCTATTCTACAGCATGGCCGACGGATTGGTTTCCAGTGTTGCTCGTTCTGGTTGGGACATAGGGTTTTACACTAATGCCTTTAGTGCAGGAATAATAATAAACGAAGGTAATGGTGTTCAATTATTTACATATCCAAATAATGATACCTCTGGTTGGGCTCATATTGATACAACAGGGCAATTTGGATGGAAGAGTATGGTAAATAGTTCAGAATACTGGGAAGATGGTGCGTTTAACCGTAATGCACTTGGTCATCCGGATTATGGATGGGGAGTTTACAATATGATAACTCATAGCGTAATTGGCGATTCAATTTATATAATTAATTTGCCTGATATTGGTTTTAAAAAACTATGGATAGTTGATAAAGTTTCAATTGAGAATATTTATCACTTAAGAATTGCTGACCTTGATGGAGCAAATGAAGAGAATCTTGAAATAGACGTTAAACCATTTACAACTAAAAACTTTGCATATTATTCCTTCGAAACAAACGAACTGATCGACAGAGAACCAGCAGCAGATTGGGATATTCTATTTACAAAGTATTTTGACATAACATTTGATAATGATGGTAATCCGGTTGAATACCTTGTAACAGGAGCTACTAGCAACATAGACAGATACACCAGCAAATATTATCCTGTTGCTGATGACTATGATGATTGGTCAGCCAAACCTTTTGACTCACTTAAAAATGTTATTGGGTACAACTGGAAGTCATTTGATATGGGATTATTCCAGTGGACAATAGAAGATTCAACAGCATTTTTCGTAATGAATGAAGCAGGTGATGTTTACAAATTAATATTCGATTTTTGGGAAGGTTCAGGAACAGGAGTTTTCGGTTTGAATAAAAAAGTAGTTTCAGTAAATTTCATCAATGATGAAATTGAAAAAACATCATCTCTGAAATTGTATCCAAACCCTGCATCAGATAGAATTAACATTAAAATTGATGCTGATATTTCCTTCCAAGGAGAATTAATTATTACTGATATTTCAGGTAGAATGGTAATTCACCAAACTGTTAATAACATTGGTAATACTCCTATTACAGTTGAAACATCAACTTTGACTGAAGGACTTTATTTTATCACAATAAATAGTCCTGAATACAGAGAAAGTGCAAAATTTATAGTGAGATAAAATGAATCTTAACATAAGAAAATTGTTTTTGGGTTTTCTGATGCTATGGTCATATGTGAGCATAGCACAGGAAACTCAATTACAGTTTCTTGACGGAATAAATAAAGAGCCAATAGCATTTGCTAATATTCTTGTTACACCTTTAAACAGTGATAAAGCAATTGGCTATGTTTCAAATAACGAAGGTTCTGTAGTTGTAAATATCACTCATAAATCAGTACTACAACTTAGTTATATTGGTTATCAGAGTGTTATTGATACTATTTATCCTGGAGAGAAAAGAACTATTTATCTTAAATCCATTTCTTATAATATCGATGAAGTGGTAGTTACCGGACAGTATGTTGCATCAAGGCAAGATAAGTCTATTTACAAAGTTAAGGTTTTAAATTCCAGAGAGATAGAGAATAGGGCTGCTGTAAATATTAAGGAGATGTTGTCGACAGAACTTAATATTAGAACCACTCAGGATAATTCTCTTGGGTCCTCAATTCGTATTCAGGGACTTGGTGGCGAGCATATTAAATTTCTTATTGATGGTGTCCCTGTTATTGGAAGGGAGGCTGGTAATATTGATCTCGATCAACTAAATCTTCAAAACATTGATCATATTGAAGTTATTAATGGTCCAATGTCGGTGGTTTATGGTAGCAATGCTTTGGCTGGAGTAATTAATATTATTACTAAACAGCCTGATAGATTATTGTTTTCATCAAATTTAGAGACTTACTATGAATCAGTGGGTGTTTACAATATTAATGCTGGAGTGTCGAGTAGAGTGAAAAGAAATTCCTTTAGCATTAATGGTGGAAGGAACTTTTTCGATGGTTTTAACTCATTTGATACTACTTCACGATGGCAACAATGGAAACCAAAGGAGCAATGGAATTTTACTGCTGACTACAAATATGATTGGGATAAAGCGTTTATTAAAGTAGGAGGCTCTTTATTTAGTCAGGAATTACGCGATAAAGGAATATTATTACCGCCTTGGGGTGAAACTGCACGTGATAAATACTTTTACACCAACAGACAGGTTATTCGGGCTGATTTTAATTATGAGTTTTCTGAGAAATCCAGAATTAAAGCAACAACTTCATATTCGAATTACCGGAAGGTTAAGAACACTTATCTGAATGATCTTACTACACAGGTAAAAACATTAACACCTGGACAGCAAGATACCACCTGGTTTAATAATATTATGTTAAGGTCGGATTACAGTTATGGTAATGAAACGAATAAAATAAGGTTTCAAACTGGTATCGACTTAAATAGGGAAGAGGGCTACGGGAAGAGAATTAAGGATAATCAACAAGAGATAGGTGATTACGCAGCATTTATAAGTGTAAATTATTCACCCATTAGAGTAATTGATATCCAGCCAGGTCTTAGGTTTATTTACAACACTAAGTTTAAAGCACCGCTTATTTATTCACTGAACCTAAAATATGATATTAACGAGCATATTATTATGAGAGCCTCTTTGGCAAGTGGATTTAGAGCACCTTCACTTAAGGAGTTGTATTTGGAATTTGTTGATATCAATCATGATATTCATGGAAATGAGAATCTGAAAGCCGAGACATCAATAAATACAAACCTTCAGTTTCAATATAATAGTAATACTCAGCAGACTTATGTTTGGGGTTTGGAACTTAATTTATTCCATCACAATATTAAAGATAATATTCAATTAATTCCTGTTTCTGGAAATACAACACTTTACACATATGTTAATGTTAACCGTTTTATTTCTAGGGGAGTAGAGTTGAATTTTAATAATAATATTTACCCTTGGCTGACTCTTAAATTTGGTGTTACACTTACTGGTCAAAAGGTTATGTATTCTGATGAGTCTGGAGGAGAATTTGAAAACTACACCGACTTTAATACTTCTTTAAATTATTGGTACAGAAAGTATGATATCAATTTATCGGTTTATTACAAATACAATGGTGAGTATCCTCAACTTTATTTTGTTGGTGAAGGTGAGGAGCCAGAACTTAGAAAGATGATGCCGTACCATTCGCTCGATATTAATATTAGTAAGTGGTTTTATAAGCGTAGAATAAATGTTCAGGTTGGTGGTAAAAACCTTTTTGATAATACTAACATAGATGTTGTTGGTGGATCTCAAGGTGGTGTACATACTGGTGGAAGTAGTTCAGAAGCAATAAATTGGGGAAGAACTTTCTTTGTGAAATTACAATTTAGATTCAATAAATAAGATGTTTAAAAATATATTATTGCTATTATTAATTATGGGTTTCTTTTCATCCTGCTTTAAGGAGGATGAAATAGTAATTCCCCATGATCCAGGTGAAGTTATTACTGCCGTTATTCCAATGAGAAAAGAATATACTGATCAATATTATTTCAAACTAGATAACAATGAAATTGTGAGTTCAAATAATCGCTCAATTTTTGATTTGAATTTTAGTTGTAATGATACTTTAAGTCATATACGTTTAAATACTGCCAATTTTGCTATGGCGGCAGTAACTGAATTTGATAAATTAGAAGATGTAAACGATACAATAGGACTCCGCTGGAATTTTGATAAATCTGATGGAGATATTGATTCACTGGCTCTTAAGAACTGGATTTCTGTACTTGATGGCGACACAACATACAGTAATAAAGTATGGGTAATTAACCAAGGTATGAGTGCTTTGGGTATTCAGTTGGGTTTGAAAAAGATACTGTTTCATGAACTTAAAGGAGGTAAGTATTTTTTCAGTTTTTCAAACATGGACAATAGTGGCCTGGTAGAAACATTTGTTGAAAAAGACAATGTGTTTAGTAGTATTCAGTATTCTTTCCAAGATAAAACTGAAATGCAGACAGAGCCCGAAATGGATAGTTGGGATTTGCTTTTTACAACATATTCAACTTTACTTTTTACAGATGAAGGATCGGCTTATCCATATTTGGTAACAGGAGCACTTCAAAATCAAAATTATTCCATGGTGTCTTTGGATACTAATCTTGTTTTTAGCGAAATTACTCTTGCTGATACTGTATTACTCGATTTTAAGAAAGATTTGGATATGATTGGGTATGACTGGAAAAAAATTATTGGTGATGTTGAACTTGGTGATTATTATTATGTTACAAAGTTAAATAACACTTACATAATAAAGGATAATAATTCTTTTTATTATAAATTAAGATTCATCGATTTTAATGATCCGGAGACAGGGGAACAAGGTTTTCCAACTTTTGAGTATCAAAAACTGTAATAAAGTTTAATCATCATTGGGAAATATCTCCAATTGATTGTGAGATACATAATATTTATCAGGAACATGATCAGCATAAGACTCAATATATGTCCTGATATTTTTCTTGATTAACTTTATGGGAGTAGTTTTACGAGCTTTGCAATAATTTTTAAGTGACTTCATTTGTCGTGGCGACAGTTTAAAACTTATTGTTTTATACTTTTTTCTCTTAACTACTCGCATGGATAAGTATTTTGTTGAATGCACTAAATTACTTAATTTTAGATAATTGGTGTAAATATGTGGATTGTCTTATTAACAATTACAGCGCTCTGTGGTTAATAATTAATCATTCATGCAACTTTTACATACAATTTATGATACTATATTAGATGTTCTAAAGTATTACTATTTTTGCAGCCAATTTTTTTAGATGGATTTAAATTTAGACTGGATACACGACGAGAAGTTAAGGGAGTTGATAAATCGATTTCAGAAAGCATATTTGGCAGGTTTGCAGCCATTTTTTGATGTTGATGATTTTGAGGCTATTATTGACTTTTACCTTGAAGGGAATATGTATGAAGATGCAAATGTTGCTGTAGAAATTGCTATGGAACAACATCCGTCTTCAATTGGATTTACTATTAGGCATGCTAGAGTATTAGGTAATAGTAAAAAGTATTACGAAGCTCTTGAAATGCTTAATAATATTGAACTAATTGAATCTGCTAACGTTGATATTTATATTTCGAAGGCAGAAATTTACAGTTTGATGAATAAGCATGATATGGCTATTCAGGAGTACAAACGTGCAATTCAATACACTGTGGATAAAGAGGAGATATATGCAAGCATAGCCTTCGAATATGAAAACCTTAGCGATTATGACAATGCTATAAAGTACCTGAAGTATGCGATTAATTTAAATCCTGATTCAGAAAATCTAATTCATGAGATTTCATTCTTTTATGAAATAACTGCCAAAGAAGAAGATGCTATTGAGTTTTTTAATAAACTTGTTGATATTCAGCCATATTCGAAACTAGCATGGTTTAACCTTGGGGTTTTTTACAATTCACTTGAATTATTTGAGAAGGCTATTGAGGCATATGAGTTTGTACTTGTAATTGATGAAAGTTTTTCATCAGCATATTTTAATATTGGGAACTCTTACAGTGGAATAAAGCATTACAAAAAAGCCATAAAATACTATCTTGAGACTTTTAAGTATGAAGATGAGGATGCACTTACACATAATTATATTGGTGAGTCATATGAAAATATGGATGATTTTGAGAATGCTCTGGAACATTACAACAAAGCGATTTCACTTGATGAAAAATCGCATGAGGCCTGGTCTGGACTTGCCAGATTGGCAATATTAAATCAAGATGATCAAAAAGCAATTAAGTACTACAAAAAAGCAATTGAAGTTAGTCCGCATAGCGAAGAATTTAAATATGAGTTAGGATTAATCTATTTAAAGAATTCTGAGTTTATTGAAGCAATTACTTTGTTTGAGCAGTTAGTTGAAGAGGATGAAGAATATATCGATGCTTGGATGAACTATTCAATATGCTATTCAGCAAATGAAGACTTTGAAAAAGCAATTGAAATTATTGAAAGAGCCATAGAACATAATGGGGATAATGCAATCCTCTGGTACAGGCTGGCAGCATATTTATATAAAACTGGAAAAGTTCAGCAAGCCTATTTTTATATTGAAAATGCAATGAAAATGGACTTTGACAGACATACAGAATTGGTAGACTATTTGCCAGAGTTGTTATTGGAGTCAAGGTTTACAGAATTAGTTTACACCTATAAAAACTCTTGATTTTAATGAATTATTTGTTTTACATGCTTAAAGGCCTAGCAGTAGGCGTAGCAAATAT
>Ga0164315_10000644_pt1 | contig 24810 bp, 26 predicted proteins | sample GuaBasSedimGuay6_FD_113737 | JGI IMG/M metagenome (GOLD analysis project Ga0164315, IMG submission 113737) | Subseafloor sediment microbial communities from Guaymas Basin, Gulf of California, Mexico - Guay6, Core 4569-2, 0-3 cm | ecosystem: Environmental > Aquatic > Marine > Hydrothermal vents... | reverse complement strand
TTTACCCTTGAAAAACTCTATTAATACATCAACTAGACATTTTTGAAGTTCAGTCATCTTTAGCGGGGAAAAATAAATCTCCTTCATAATGCCATTTGAAGCAGTCCGCCAAAAAAACTCTAAAGAACCATCTCTAGTTGAAGTCTTTGATAATTTTTCAACTTTTTGTAAGAATTTCAAATTATCTATTCGCTGGTGTATACGCTTTGAAAAAGTATTCAGTTTTTCCTCCAATGCGGGGTAAAGTATAAAAAAATATGGAAAAAGACCAATTTATCCAAAAATTAAAAGACTGCCCGGTAATTACTCTAATCGGTCCCTTGTTTAAAGGAGAGATGGAAAGATTAGACCATCCCCATATATTTGTGGATCGTGGAATAATTTTTCAAAAGGATTTTCATCAGAAAAAGCAAAGTGGTTACTGGGATTTTAGTGTGGGCGATGGAGATTCGTCCCCATTAGAGTTGGATTTAACTTTAAATCCTGAAAAAAATTTTTCTGATTTAAGTTTTGCGCTCTCTTTACTACCAAAAAATTTAAAAAAGCTTAATCTGTTGGGCTTTCTCGGTGGAAGAAGAGATCATGAACTTATTAATCTAGGAGAGGTCCACCATTCCCTACTAAATAATACTCTCGAGGCAATTGTCTCCCTAGATGGGAAAATACTAGCGAAAAATGGAAATTTAGGGGTTAACATTGATGGTACTTTTAGCTTAATTGTCTTTAATGAGACGGAGATTAAATTAAGAGGAGAACTCAAATATCCTCTTTTAGAGTTTACTACCATAAGGCCTCTTTCTAGTCATGGCCTTAGCAATATTGGGTCAGGTCTTATAAATATAGAATCTAAAGGGCCCTATTTTATCTTTCTTCCCTGAGGCGGAGTTTATGAAAAAGGTTCGCTACAATTTAGTTGATGAAATCAGAGGTCTTGCCATCATCTTGATGATTATTTTCCATTTTTTTTACGATCTCAATATTTTAAGTTTTGTTAAAATTGATTTTGCTAAAGATCCTTTTTGGTGGGGTTTCCCACGAGTGATTGTTTTTTTATTTTTTCTCTCAGTTGGCATAGGACTACCTCTGGCCCATACTCCTCAAATAAAATGGAATAAATTTTGGCAGCGATTTTTAAAAATATCAGGTTTTGCCCTTTTAATTACTCTCGTTACTTATTTTCTTTTCCCAGATCGATGGGTTTATTTTGGCACACTGCACAGTATAGCTGTGTGCAGTGTGCTGGCCTTACCCTTTTTAAAATTACCTAAGGTAGGTCTAATTATCTTTTTGGCACTGGCCATTCCTTCCACTTTTTTTAATTTAGATATCCCTTGGATTGCTCTCCATGACTTTTCCATGGATTACATCTCTCCTTTCCCCTGGTTTGGGGTGGTGGCCCTGGGAATTTTCTTTTTTCATCTAAAATTCCACCATCTTAACCTGAGCAAGTGGGGACTTGGCCCTTTACTTGGACCCCTTCGATATATGGGAAAACATTCTCTAGTAATCTACGTACTTCACCAACCTATTATTTTTGGAACATTATTCGCTCTTAGTAAGCTGATTTCTTGATTTTTTGTACTTCTTTTAATTTTCATATGTTAGTCTTTGGCCGCTATGAAAACCTCCTTTTTTACCAAATTTGAAAAGACTGTTGGTGGCCTTAAATTTGCAGTAACCATCATCTTAATTTTTAGTGCCTTTATGGTAGCTGGAACCTTTATAGAAAGTTCTGGCGGAGCTGATTTTGCCAATCGATTGATTTATAAGAGATGGCCCTTTATGGGGATCCAATTTCTTATGTTTTTAAGTATTCTCTTTGCCGCCTTTTTAAGACTGCCTCCTAAAAAAAGGCTCTATGGTTTTTATGTTATTCACTCCGGCCTAATCCTTTTGGGAATCGGCTCTTTTATCACTTGGAATTCGGGCGTAGATGGAAGTATTGCTTTAACACAAAATGATCCTAATCGCAGGGTTGAGTTAAATGAAGATATTATAAGCATCCACGATATGAATAACGGAACGGTCTATAATAAAATTCTACCCTACCGTGCCTTCCCGACTAAATTAAATGATGAAATTAAAGGTATTAAAGTAAAAGAATTTCTTCCCTTTAGCGAAAATAAACTCGATTGGAAAAAAACAAAGCAAAAATATGCCTCTGCCAGCTACCTACTTTTTAACGATAATATGTCTCAGGATTTTACGCTCTCTCTTCACCCTCAGGCCAAAGAGTTTCAGTCCACTTTGAAAATGGGAAAATTAAATCTTCATTTTCTACCATCGGCCTTAGGAAGATGTTTTGCGAAACCCTCAAAGTCCAAGCTTATTATCTGGAATATTGAAACTAAAACTTGTTTTACTCCGGAAGAAAAAAAGGTCCCCTTAAAGAAAACTAAAAAAGGAAGTCGCTTTTTGGCCTTACCAACCAAAGTTACTGGCAGTGATACAATCATTTCTTTTTTTCCTGATTTTTCTCCCATTCCTTTAGATGAAAAGCTCCAGGCCAATAGAAACTCTCCCTATAGAATTTTAAGCAAACAATTATTTGAGGAAAAACCCCATCTGTTTTTATTTGGTAACAAACTATCTTATTATGCCGATGGTGCGTGGGAGAGCGAGGATATGGGAGATGGAGCTGTCTCTCTTCCCTGGATGGGCTTTGAATTAAAATTAATCAAACACACTACTGATGAAATTCCTATTTTTGTTCCCTATTTTACAACTCCCATTCAAAAAGGTGGAAAGCTAGAAAAAGGCGGACAAAAGGCCGTACTAGTTGAGTATGCCGGAGAAGAGTATTGGGTGACAGACAAGGCCCCAGTAACCTTGCTGGCCGGAGATAAAAAGATGATGCTTAATGTGGGAAAATCATCCTTTTTACTGCCCTTTGAATTCACCCTAACCAGGTTTAAAATGGATACGAATCCTGGCACGATGGATCCTGCCAGCTATGAAAGTTTTGTCCGCCTTTTCACTCCAGATGGCCCCTCCCCCCATCATATCTATATGAATAATCCTCTGAAACATTCAGGGTTTACTTTTTATCAGGCCTCTTATTTCCAAGATAATAATGGAGGTTATGGTACTGTACTTTCAGTAAATATTGATCCCGGAAGAACTTTGAAATATCTCGGTTCTCTTTTGGTTATCCTAGGTTCTATTTGGCATTTTGTTATTCGCAGCGAGTTTTTTTCTCGAAGACGTAAACTTGCAGGAGTCCACGTATGAAATTTTTAGCATTCCTTACCCTTTTTATAGCTAATATTGCTTTTGGGGCCAATACATTTTTTTGTAACCCAGAGCTTGAGGCACTGCCGATACTAGATGGGGGAAGGCTAAAACCTCTTTATGTTACAGCAGAAGATTCCATTAAATTTCTCGCTGGTAAGAAGAAAGTTGATGGATTAACCCGAACTCAGATCTATTGTCTCTTGAGCTTAAAATCCTTAGTCCCTATGAAAGACTTTGATATATCTCGTAAAATTGAACATGTTAAAGTGATAGAGCTTTTAGGAAACACTTCCCTCACCTATTCACAGTTAAAGGAAAATTCTAAAGAAATTAGAATGGAGTATTTTAAAAACAAGGATAAGAGCTCCTATAAAAATGCCCTAGAGAAAATCCTACGCCAAATTACTCTCTACAATAAGATAACTAGTGGAGAACACTGGCAGCTTCCTAAAAATGTAGAGGGAAAATTCGAGTGGATGCCCTTTGGTTCCTATTTTTCTGAAAAAGATTTTAATATGGGGCCAGAGTTAGTTTATGACATCCTCCTTAAAGCAAAAAAAGACTTCATTTCTTCAAATGGAGATAAATATCTTTTTGAGCTTAAATTTTTAAAATGGAATCTACCTTCCTGGGCCTTATTAAGTACTGCTTTAGCGCTCATAAGCTTAGTGCTTTTTAAAAAGGTGGGAGTCGGTCTAACTCTTTCGGCCTTCACTTTTTTAATACAAATAATTCTTATGGCGGGAAGAACCTATATCTCAGAGCGGGCCCCAGTTACCAATATGTATGAGACGGTGATGTTTTCCGGCTTTGGATCTCTCTTTTTAGGGGGGATTATCGGCTGGTTTTTGAAAGAGAAAATTTATCTCTACCTCGGACTTGGGTACAATATGCTAACCCTTTTAATGATGAACTTTGCCACAGGATTAATTTCTGCCTCAATCTCCCCTTTGGTACCAGTACTTAGAGATAATTTCTGGCTCAGTACTCATGTTACTAGTGTAGTTTTATCCTATGGCGCCCTGGCCCTCAGTTGGATTCTGGCCAATACCACTCTAATTAAAAAGGCCTTTTTTACTCTCTCGTCTAAAGAAGAAGTCTACTATTCTAAAATTATTTACAACTGTCTTAAGTTTGGCACTGTCACCTTATTTTTTGGTATTATGCTAGGTGGAGTTTGGGCCGATTACTCTTGGGGAAGATTTTGGGGTTGGGATCCTAAGGAAACTTGGAGTTTAATTGTCTTTTGTATTTACATGGCCATCCTGCATGGAAAATATACTTCCTGGATCCCTAATAAAGTTTTCATTCCCCTTGTGGCCTTGGCCTTTTTAAGTGTCATGATGGCCTGGTTTGGAGTGAACTATATCTTAGCAGCGGGACTACATTCCTATGGTTTTAGCCAGGGTGGTGCCTTATTTTTAGGGATATTCTTTCTCGTTCAAATTTTATTGCTAGTGATTACTACACTGAAGACTAAATTATTTAAATTCAGTAATTAGCGAGAGGTTGGAAAGGTTATATTGCTGCAAAATAGATAGAACTTTTACTACTCGATCATAAACTACGGCCTTATCAATTCTTAGATCTACGGGAATGGCCGGATCAGATATATTTTTACAATACTCAGTAAACTCATCCAAAGTTGTTTTTTTACTATTGATGGCAAAACCATCTTTAGTTAGCTCCAGCAAAACATTTTTTGGTGCCTTGCCAGGTTTAGGAGTTCCCTCTGCGGTAGGAAGCTGAAGATTAAGTAGGGCCTCATTTTTTTTAAACACTGAGGTTACTATAAAGAAGATAATTAAAAGGAACATAACGTCCATTAAAGGCGTCAGATCAGGAGTTAAATCCTCTCTCTGTCTTCTTCTTTTCATTTTATAGGCCCTTTAACATATAACCTCAAAAGGGCCTCCTCAAGTTTAACTTCGTAGGAGTTGAGCCATCCAATAAGGTAGTTATAAGAGACAAAGTGAGGAATCGCTACCAGCAGTCCTCCAATAGTTGTAATTAGTGCCATGGAAATCCCTCCGGCAAAAATACTGGGATCTTTAAGTCCATGTTCGGCGATAGATTGAAAAGCAGATAAGACTCCCATAACCGTCCCTAAAAGGCCGAGCAGTGGAGAGATTGTGGCGATAATCTTAACTGTGTTTAGACCCCGCTCCAATCGATGTCCCGTTGAATAGACCTGATCTTTTACCAACTCCAAAAGTGCGGATTCATCGGAAATATCCGAAGTATTCTCCCCGATCTTTTTAAGAATATTTACCGCATTGGATTCAATATGATTTTTTTCCACATTAAAATAAAAAATCTTCCAAATGATAATGGACATCCCAATCGTACTCATCAAGAGCAAAACATACATTATGGGGCCACCGCTAGAAACGTAAGAAAATATATTCATAAAACTTCCCTGTTTTATTAACTAGATAAAATTATATCGGCCCAAAATTTGGGCGAAAGGCGGAAAAAAATTTAGGAAAATGGGAGAGGGAACCTCTCCCCTATTTGGGCTATACGCCTAGAGCAGATTTAACTTTTGACTTTTTAATGGCCCAAACACGACACCAGCCAGTTTTATAGACAAATCTGCCGTCTTTTTTACCAGTGGCCAGAACCATAGCACAAGTACCGTATCCATCCTTTTCGGCCTTTTTGTACTGAGTACAATTGGCACACATTGGAGAATATCCTTCAGGTAATTTAGCACCTTTATGTTTTGCAACTTCTTTATTTATTTTTTCAACATGCTTACCATGTTTCTTTTTAGATTTATCATCTGCTTTTTCTGCGTCCCAGGCATGTAGATAACCTTGCTTATTGACTGCAGAGTCATCTCTAACAAATGCCCAGGCCTTATTCAAAAGACCCGTGGCCTTAGAGAAAACAGCTACTGAAAAAATACTCATGGCAGAGTTTTTAAAGAAATTTCTTCTATTTAACTTCATCGTACTTCCTTTTAAAGATTTAATTATTTGTTAATAATACAATGAAACAGTAATTAGCAATTACTTTTATTGGCCGAGCAAGCAAATTAATTTTTGATTATATTAAGAAAAGTTTTAGGGCCCAAATTTTGGGCCCTAAGGAATTATTCGTTGGAAAGCTTTTCAGCTCTTTCTTTCATAACTTTTTCAGAGATATTTTTTGGACATTCTGAGTACCTAGCAAATTCCATAGTATAGGTTGCCTTACCAGCAGACATTGATCTTAGCACACTGGAATAACCAAACATTTCAGAAAGAGGGACTTCGGCGTTCACAGTTATCTCTCCACTCGCATCAGTCTCAGATCCTTGGATCATCCCTCTTCGTGAGGAAAGGTCACCAATAACTGAACCTTGGTACTCATCTGGAGTTACAACTTCAACTTTCATAACAGGCTCTAAAAGAGCTGGAGTGGCGTTTTTAACCCCTTGTCTCATCGCTTGTCTAGCGGCCGTTCTAAAGGCCAGGTCACTAGAGTCAACGTCGTGATAACGACCATCTTTTAAAAAGACTTCACAGTTAATAAGAGGGAAGGCCGCAAGTGGACCTTTATCCATTACGTCTTCAAAACCTTTTTCACAGGCACCAATATATTCAGAAGGAATAGATCCACCTTTAATTTGGTTATGGAATCTAAAGATTTGATCTTCGTTTTCTTTATTTTCTTCAGTTAGAGGCCTTAGTATCCCCACTACCTGACCAAACTGACCAGCACCACCTGTTTGTTTTTTGTGGGTGTAATCAAATTTAGTTTCAGTTGAAATAGTTTCTCTATAGTTAACCTGAGGCGCCCCAACTTCAACTTCGCATCCGTATTCACGCTTTAGTCTTTCAACGTAAATTTCCAGGTGAAGCTCACCCATACCGGCGATTCTCGTTTCCCCAGACTCTTCATCAGTAAATACATGGAAGGTAGGATCTTCTTTAAGAAATCGTTGTAGTCCTTTAGACATCTTGGCCAGATCGTTTTTATCTTTAGCAGATACCGAGAGTTCAATAACTGGAATTGGTACGTGAATACCTTCACAAGAGATATCTAGGAGTTTGTCGTCACCTACAAAGGTATCTCCGGAAGCACAATCAACACCTACTAGGGCGATAATATCTCCAGCGTGTGCTTCTTCGATATTGTCTCTATCGTTTGAGTTCATTCGAACCATTCGACCAATTCTAATTTTTTTCTTGGTTCTGGTATTGTAAACAGTTTCACCCTTATTAAGGGTCCCTTGATAAATTCTGGTATATGTAAGCTGGCCGAACTGCTCATCAGTAATTTTAAAGGCCATCATCACTAGAGGTTCTTTTGGGTCTGGCTCAAGAATAACAGACTCGTGAGTATCGTTATTAACCGCAACAGGTTTAACAGCTTCTAGTGGCGATGGAAGATATCTGGTAACGGCATCTAGAAGAGGTTGAACCCCTTTGTTTTTAAAAGCTGATCCCATATATACGGGAGTTAGGGCCAGTGAGTTAACTCCTGCTTTAACCGCTCTGTGAATCTCTTCTTCAGAAAGCTCTTCACCTTCAAGAAATTTTTCCATTACATCATCATCAAATTCAGAAACGGCATCAAGCATGATTTCTCTTTGCTCTTCCATTTGTTCTACAAGTTCTGCTGGACAATCTTCAGTTCTAACGATTTCACCGTTATCGCCATCAAAGTAGTAGGCCTTCTTAGTGATAAGATCTACAACACCTACAAAATTTTCTTCAGCGCCAATTGGAATTTGCATTAAAACTGCATTGTGATTTAATTTTTCTCGAAGGGCACCGGCACCATTAAAAGCGTTGGCCCCCATTCTATCCATTTTATTTAGGAAACAAAGTCTTGGAACTTTATATCTTTTCATCTGTCTATCAACAGTGATTGATTGAGACTGAACTCCGGCAACTGAACAAAGAACTAAGATAGCTCCGTCTAAAACCCTAAGTGATCTTTCAACCTCAACAGTAAAGTCAACGTGACCTGGAGTATCGATGATGTTTACACGAACATCTTTATCAATACCTTTAGCATAAGTTACACCTTTTCCACTCATACCATCCCACGTAACGGTGGTTGCAGCTGAAGTAATAGTAATCCCTTTTTCTTTTTCCAGCTCCATATGGTCCATCTTCGCACCATCACCGCCACCCCTTACGTCTTCAATTTTATGAATCATATCGCAATAAAATAAGATCCTTTCAGTAAGTGTAGTTTTCCCAGAGTCGATGTGGGCGGAAATTCCGATATTTCTTGTTTTTGCCATCAATTTCATGACTTAATCTCCTAATAATAATAAGGCTTTAAAGTGTCGCATACTAGGAAATATCGCTCCATGAGTCAAATAATATATGGATATTTCTTAAATCTTTTCGGTATGAAAGGGAGAAATATTACTAAGCAGTAAGAAAATGTTTTACAGAAAATAAAAAGTCCCTTACTTTCCTAACACAAAATTTTATTTGGAAATAAATATGGTTGACGATTTGCCCCGAGGCGAACTTTACCAGGCAGTTAAGGGCCTAACAGACCTTAATGAAGTGCCTCACTTACACCTTACCCAGCACAAACTTTTCACACTCACCAGTGTGGCGCTCCAATATCTTATGTACTACTCAGGGCAAAATCCGGGCTCTTATATCCTAAGAATCGAAGATAGCCTGCTCTATGAAAAGCTGGTTAAAAAATCAAAGGACCCTACCACTAGAAATTTTCTTAGGGCCCTCTTCCTACCCAGGAAAATTAAATATAAAAATTCCCTCTTTTTCCTAGATTATTTCCACATGGGAACCTGGCAAAAGACTAATGAAATACCCAAAGACAGAATAAAAGGGGCCTTAATCATTAAAAACTCTCATACCCGCCCAATGGTGGAAACGGGATATGTAGAAAGTGAAGACGAAGGTCAAATGCCTAATATCTTCCCTCAAGATTTTTATTATACTTCGCTACAAGACATGGTCCCTAAAACTATTATTTTGGCCTATGGAGAAGACTTTGAAGGAACTCAAAAAGTCGAATTCCCTTGGATAAAAAAGGAAGATCAGAAAATCAATGGAATGACTTTTTCTAAAGATCTTGGACGAGAAATTTTTAAATAATCAAAGGTTATGGTACTTGCGGAAAATATCCCTTACGGTACCGTCTCTTCTCATTCTACCTAATTCCTCATTGAGAATACGTACCAAATCTTTTGAAACCTTCTTATTAAAGGCCAGATACAAAAACCTATGCCTTTTAATAACTCCTATTCTTTTTGCCTTTAAATGAACTTTTTTGGACCAATAATGTCCCTGCTGTCCTTCAATGGCCCATAAATCTATGACCTTATTTTTTAATTTCTGGGCCGATTTAAAAGGGTCATTTTCCTCTATAACGGGAATGCCCATACTTTTTAGGTAGTTGGCAATCGCCCCTTGCTTAAGAGATTCTATTTTTAATGTTTTTAGGATTGGGTCCTTTAAATCTTTAAATTTTAAATTATTGTCTTTTCTACCTATAAAATACCAATCGGCCGCTACCAAAGGGCCAACCCAATGAAACTTTTCTTCCCGAGCAATAGTTCTTGTTGTGGGAAAGACTCCCTGTTTTTCTCTTCTTAGTGCCCTTTCATAGGATTTTCCCCAAGCATCGACTCTAAATCCAAAGGAAATCTTAACTCTTTTAAAGAGGATTCCAATTATGTCTACTGAAATGCCCATTAAGGGATCATTTGGGTTACCGAAGGTCTTCTGATTTTTCCTCATGGAAAAAGGGGGATTAATTTCAGTATTTAATATATATGTTTGGGCCTGACCTATCCAAGAAAAAAGGATGGTCACGATGAAAATCCATTTTCTCATACTTTAAACTCCTAATAAGTAATAATAACCCCAAAAGGGGCGGCCTTGATAGGAAGAAAAATGTTTAGAGAATTTATAGATTAATTTTATGGACAAAATCTCATTCGAAACTTTGCAATTGGTTGGTATTGGATTTGATTGTGGATAAACTTTTTTCTGTCGATCCCTGTCAAGGCCCTCACCTAAGGTTACCAACCGGCAAGATATTATTTATAAAGCATGTTCTATGCCAACGTTAAGCACCTATTTTCAATAACTTAAGTGCTAGCCCCCAGCTGTTATTACTCTGTGCGTGAGGCAAAAAGAGACCTTTTTTAGGTCCTATTTGCCACTGGGTTCGCCTTTTATCTGAGGAGGTCTTTTCTCTCTTAAGTAAAAATTCTGGTGTTCTTGGTAATTTTCTTTTCGTTTTCCTCATGGATATATTTTTAGAGGAATAAGATGAGTTGGTTGTCAGGGAATTATCAAATTTAGGTAAAATTTTTGAATAGTTATGATGTCTGGCGAAATTTTTCGAGGACGTCCTTTATTTTCTCCCAGATCAGTCCTATCTGCTCTAAGGAGGTATATGGGCCTAAGCTTAAGCGAAATCCTTTTAAGGCATCTTCTTCACTAAAACCTAGGGCCTTCAAGATCCTGTCAGGAACTTGAAGTCCAGAAGAGCAGGCGGACCCGGTGCCTAGCTCAAGGCCTGCCAGATCAAAGGCGATTTGGACTATTTCAGGATTTTCTAAATCTTGTAAAAAAAGAATAGTGTTATTATTTCTTGGTGCTTTTTCTGCGACGATGGTCGCATACTCTTTAATAGATTTCTCTAAAATTTCTTTGGCCTCACGGAGTTCTTTTAGATTTATTTTTTGGTCTAATTCTTTCAGTGCCAATTTTAAAGAATAAACTCCCATTGCATTTTCAGTACCAGAGCGAGCTCCACCTTGTTGTCCTCCTCCATGAACGAGGGGAATAAACTTTTCTTTATAAAGAGTCAGGCCGACTCCTTTTAAGGCGCCAAATTTATGGCCTGAAAATGTATAAAAATCTAGGTGGGGGTTTATCTCTTTCCAGTTTTCTATTTTGCCGGGAGCTTGAACTGCATCTACATGAATAGTTGCACCGGTTTCTTTTTTTATTTCTTCAGCGAATTTAAGATCCCAAACTACTCCTGTCACGTTGTGAACCCATGTGAAGTTTAAAAGTACCAATCCTTCACACACATTAATTTCAGCGATTAACTTTTCCTTATCAAACTTTCCGTTGGAATCCACTGGAAAGGTATGAAAGGTCACGCCTGGGTTTTGTGCCTTAATAACGGAGGCATGATCAATAACGCTACAAAAGACATGGGCCTTAGGATATCCCTTGATAATGGTGTTTATTCCCTCACTTGCTCCTGAGTGGTAAAAAATATTAAATTCATGAGCATTAAATAAATCTTTTATGTAAGTTGTAGTTTCATCGATGAACTTTCTTGATCTCTTTCCTGAGCTATGAATGGATGCAGGGTTAGCAAAAGGTAGATCATCATTTTTCAGCCATTCTTTAACAGAACTTGCTAGTGGTGATGTTGAGTTATAGTCGAGATAGAAACGCATCTAATTTTTCCAAAAAAAAGGGCCCAAAATTGGGCCCAATATATGACTAAGTGCATGTAAAGTCAATTTAGATAGGCGACCCCATATTATAACCTGGCTCTGGGTTTGGGTTTGTAGTTGTGGTCGTGGTCTCTGCAGTCTCAGTAGTTATATCTTCTGGTCTACCACCAAAATCTTTTTCTCTCGACTTTCGAATAAGGTCTCCAAGAGATGCTGTTGATAAATACTCTCTCATAATAATACCTAAATTTTGAAAATAATCTTTAGAGATATGAAATTCAGGAGTGTTTGCTGTTTCCGCTTCAGTTCCGATTATATCTTTAGCAGGATTAATATTTTCTCCCACACAATCAAGAATATCCTTAACTGAAATTTCATCCATTGATCTGGCCAAAACATATCCACCTCCAGGCCCTCTTACTGATTTAACAGCTTGACCATTACGAAGCCGACGAAATAGTTGCTCCAGGTAGTGTAATGAAATGTTCTGTCTGTTTGAAATTTCTTGCAATCTAACAGGGTTACCATTGCTGTTCACAGTTAAATCAAGCATGGCCCTTACTGCGTATCTTCCTTTTGATGTTAATCTCATTGGTATCCTCCATAAATCCAATTATATTTTTAAAAAAATTTTTTCATTTAATGAAAGTAACGTCTCCGTTAAATCCAACCAAAACCTTTAGGAAATTATCACTCGACTAAAAGGGTCACGTCAACCATTCGGTCCGAATTAAATTGGCAAAGAAGAAATTAATTTATGTCACAACAAGTAAAGGCCGCACTGATACGGTGTGGGCGAGTTTTGAATTACTAATATTATCTAACAAGAACTTTATAAAAGCATTTAGCTCCCTTTTAACTCATGTAGACAAATACTGCGAGGGCCTTCTAAACTTGCGGCACTAAAGGTTAATTCATAAAGAGAAAAGTCATCCGTTAAATTTCTTCTTATATCTTTAAGAAAAGGTTTCCCCCATTCAATGAGAAAATATTTTTTATCATCTATATAAAGATTTAGTTCAAGGTGAATTATTTCTTCCGATTCTTTTATGCGATAAAAATCTGCATGAGCAACTTCACCTACTTCGTTAATAAGAGAATAAGTGGGACTTAGTACTTCCTCAGCTTTGCCTACAAAGTATTTAGTAAAAGTGGTTTTTCCAACTCCAACAGGTCCTGTTAAGATTATCGCAGCAGGTGTCTTTAACTTTTTTTTTAAATCCTCAATTACTTCTAGGTATTTATTTTCAGTAACTGATTCATAGTTTTTAATTAGCTTTTCTTTGGCCATTTCCCATCCTGAGATAGTTCTTTAAAAGCTCTAGGAAAACTTTTAATAATAGAATTGGCGGTCATAGAAAAGGTTCCATGTTTAAGCGCAGCATATTTTCCGGCAAGAGTATGAAGACAAACTCCTAAATTTACCGCTTCATAATATTTCTCAGGATCCCTAAACATTCCACTGGTACTTACTTCTGGTCTGATTTGCGCCAAAAATCCGCCAATAATTCCGGCGAGAACATCTCCTGATCCTCCCGTGGCCATACCATCATTAGGAAAATAATTTATAAATACTTCTCCATTGGGATTACCTACAAAAGAACAAGGCCCTTTAATAACAAAGCAACAATTAGTTTCATCAATAACTTCTTTCAAAGGCCCTAATGGATCGGTAAGAATGTCTGCTCTAGGAATTCCCGTAAAAGCGGCAAATTCGGCAATATGAGGTGTTAATATTGTTGGTGCCTTCCTATGACTTAAAATCTCTTTATCCTTTTTCAGATCTAGTAACTTTAAGGCATCTGCATCTAATACTAAAGGCCCGGAAAAATTGTTTAAAACTTCAACTAATAATTCTCTCGCTTGGGGAGTTTTCCCAAGTCCGGGGCCTAAAACAATAGCACTAAAACGATTCATATCTCTAAGCAGACCTTCTACATCTTTTAATTTGCCTCTTTTGGGAATGGTTCCCGTCATAACTTCAGGCATAACTCGGGTAACTAGTTCAAGATAATTATCTTCCCATGTGACAGCACTAACCAATCCAGCACCGACCTTAATTCCTGCCGTCGCCGCCATAATAAGCGCACCGGTTAAACCTTTAGAACCACCCATGACAAGTAAATGTCCAAAGCGATTTTTATGATCAAACTTATTTCGTTTTTTTATTAGATGGCCTACTTTTGGCGGCATTAAAAGCTGCTTATCTCCACCTTCCAAAAGTTTTTCAGGAAAACCCGCTTTTAAAATATAAATTTTGCCTGCATGCCGCATGCCTTCGGACATATAATATCCGGTCTTAGGTAAACCGATGGCCAGAGTGTAACTTGCTTTAATGGCAGTTGAACTCATCTCACCACCACCGCCAGTTATTCCAGAAGGTATATCAATTGCAACAATGGTAGTGGCATATTTATTTACTAAATTTATGATCTCAAAAAGATATTGAGAGAGAGGTAATCTCGTTCCAGTTCCCAAGATGGCATCAATTACTAAAAAATCTTCTTGGGTCTGTGTAAAATAGGCATTGATTTGTTCATTGTCTTTGATCTCGGTAATTTTAACCCCAAAGCTACGGGCCATAATTAATTGCTTACCAAGCTCAGAAGTCTTTTTAATTTCACTTGGAAATAATAAAAAAGCGCGAACTACAAATCCACGATTTTGCAATTGTCTGGCAATGGATAGACCGTCGGCACCATTATTTCCTTTGCCAACTAAGACGACAATCTCGCTATAATTTTCTTTTTTTAGAAAACGACTTTCTAGAAAATCGGCCCCTTTGATCCCTACCATTTCAATAATCAGAGATTCGTTAAGAGAATAATCCTTATAAGTTATCTTCTCTATCTCTGCCATTTCTTTGGGATTAACGACTCGCAAATGATTCCCCCTAGATAAAGGATTTATCGGAAATTCGGGGCGTTTCCTTGATTTGAATGATTTTTTTTAGGTGCCTTATAACAGGTCCAAGACCTTGAAAAACCGATTCAGCAATTATCCAATGTCCAATATTAAACTCTGCAAATAGTTCCATTTCAAGAAGAGGCCCTAAACTATCCATAGTTAGTCCATGACCAGCATGACAATCAATTTTGTTTTGGGCCAAAAAACTTTCTGCTTGTTCAAATTCTTGGAGATAAGTGACCACTTCCCGTCCTTGTAAAAAGGCCTTCGCATAATCACCGGTATGAATTTCTACTGCATCAATAGCGACATCAAGTTTAGGAATTTGTTTTAAAGTTTCTAGATTAGATTCTAGAAAGAGAGATATCTTTAATTTTGGATTATCTTTTTTTAAATCTAAACAGGATTTATTAACTCTTAAAAAATTTTCTTCTGATAAGAGGTCAAGTCCCCCTTCAGTGGTTCTTTCCTCTCTCTTTTCTGGAACCAAACACACCCAATCAGGTTTTACCTTTTTGGCAATTTCAATAATTTCAGGGTTACAACCCATTTCAAAGTTTAGAGGTTTTCCATAATCAGTTGTAATGGATCTTACATCAAATACGTCTTGATCTTGAATATGGCGTCGATCTTCTCGAAGGTGAATGGTTATTTGATCCCCACCATTTTCCATAACTAGTTGGGCCGCCCTTTTCACGCAAGGATAAAACTCTCCCCTTGCCTGCCTTAACGTGGCAACATGGTCGATATTTATTCCAAGTCTAGGGGCCATAGCTCTCTCCTCTAATTCAAGGTGAACATTAATATATTCTGAATGAATCTGTAAAATAGAGCGCCAATGACGGCTAGCGTCAGCAATTGTAATAAAAATTTAAAACGGTATTGCCCTCTAAATGCTGCCTTGGACATATACTCCCACAATGTCTGGTATAAACTCCCAGTCCAAATTTTGAGGTGAAAGAAAAGGCATTTCCTGAAATAAAAATAATAAGAAAATTATTTTTTCTTAGATGTATTGTTGGTTACTTTAACTTCTTTTTTACTTCTAAAGTCTTTAAGAATGGCGGTATGAATAGCATTTCTAAATAGATTCCAAAACTCTCTATGCTTTCGATTATCAGAACTTGGTAGCTCTAAAGTATAAGTGGGAATTCCTCTTTCATTCCCCGCCCAGTTGCCTAAGCTTCCAGGATAGAAGGGATAATCTTTTATCTGATAACCATTGGCCCTTTTACTCATTTGTACTAACAAGTTTTTAGCTTGAGGCCCGATCTTATCTCCTTTAATAGCTTTTTTAGGGCCATCATAATCAAGAATAGTTAAAGGGGCATGAACTGAAATAATTTTATTGGGTTTATATCTTTTAATTAGATTAACTTGAAATAAAGTTTCAGGTTCACTAAGTGATCTTTTCCCCGGAAAACGTCTCTTATCCTTGCGATATTTTGTCTTCCACAATCTTAAAGCATTTTTGTTCCAATCCTTAGTGGGGAAATTACGATTTAAATCTACTCCCCGATGATTGGTTCTCGTTCTTCTTCGCTTAAAAAAACTATCAGGACTAACAAAAGGAACAATAACAATTAACTTATCATGATAGAGATATTCGAAGCGCTTAACATGATAGATGGCATCAAGGCAAAATTTATTGGGAGTGATTTCATCCCCATGAACCCCACACATTAGCAGGGTGGTATTTTTTCTTTTAAGTTGGTGGCCCTTTTCATCACCAAAAACCACCCACATTAAAGGATCACCTTTAACGGAATTTCTCACATGATGCCAAGAAAAATGCTTACACCTTGAAGGTCCCCATCCCATTTTATAAAAATACTTATCTACCTTCTTGCAAAACTTTGAAACTTTTTTAGTATTTTTAGGAATCTTTTCCTGAGACCAATTAATCTTGGGATCTTTAGGAGGCAGGGTAAAAGTATTTTTAATAACTGGTTTTTTCTTCTTAACCGGTTTTAACTGAGCGGAGTCTTTAAGAGACACTTGCACTGACTGAAATTCAGAGCAAGATAAAATCAATATGGTAAAAAGTAGGATATATTTCAATTTATTTTCTATCTTAATTATTAATGTTACATGGAGTATTATACCTTATAAGGAAGAACAACCTATTTTTATTTTTGTCACTATGCAACACGAGGTAAGTAATGAAAAAAACAATCTTTTTAATAATTTTTGTCCTCGGGCTTTGGGCCACTAAATGGGCCTTATGGGATATGAAAATCTCTAGCGGAAAAATTGTGGGACACCTCACTCATATGACTCAAAAAGGGAACATTCCTTTTCTTAAAACCTGGGAAGGAACTGTGGATGAGGGAAGTGGAGATAAACTCACTACTTATTTTTCCGTTAAAGATGAAGTCCTGGCCAAAAAACTTTTCACCTATGAAGATAAAGAAGTGGTGCTCTATTATGATGAACATCTCTTAGGTTGGCCGAGAAAAACTAAGTTGGTTGTATTTTCCTGGAAAGCAAAAAAAGCACCTGTTCAATTCAATGAATCCAAAACGTTAGAAATTTTAGAAAAAACATTATTTTGCAGTTTCTTAGGAAGTTTATTGCCCAACCAAGATCTCTATCAAAAGGTGAAAGACTTTATTAAAGAGCAAAACCTTTTTATCTATAATCAATATCAAAAATGTAATAACTAATTTAAGGCCTTTTCCAAAACATCTCTTAACTTTCCATAATTAAAAGGTTTTTTAATAAAGCTAATTACACCTAATTCCTGCCCTTTTTTTTCTATAGCATTATGCACATGAGTAGATAGAACAATGGCCAAAATATTGAGGCCTTTTTTATTAATTTCCTCAATCAGCTCAAGGCCATCCATCTCAGGCATGAATAGATCTGTTAAGAGGACGTCTGGGAGGAATCCTTCTGTAATAAGGGCCAGAGCTTCGACACCATTGCTGGCCCCCTTCACGCTATACCCCAATGATTTTAAAAATTTCACTAATTCATTTTTTTGCAAAGTGGAATCATCGACACAAAGTATTTTTACCAACCTATGACCTCCTAGTGTCTGATTCTTAACAATCCTTTTACAGAAAATCTGTAAAAATCTCATATTTTATGGATAATCATGTGTATTCATAAACTGGTCGAATATTTTTTTTGGTGGTACTTGTTTTCTTGATAGGTTGCATCGCTCAAAGGTTTATTTTGCCTACGAGAAGGTCATTAATTATAATGTCTAAAAATCAAAAGAAAGAGATATATTGATGAATATAACAAATGGGGAAATAATGGAAAATAATGGAATTGCAATTGAAACGTTCCCCGTAGGATCTCTTGGTTGTAACCTCTCCCTAATTTATTCTAAAGTTACCCGTGAGGCGATTGCCATTGATCCGGGTAATGATTTTGAGCAGTTTATGTCTCTTATAGGTGAGCGAAAACTGAAGGTTAAACTTCTTTTGCACACCCATGCCCACTTCGATCACATCGGTAGATCAGGTGAAATAAAGAACTCTCTAGGCTGCCCGATTTATCTCCATAAAAATGACCTCGAACTCTACAACACCTTAAGTTCTCAAGGCATGATGTTTGGAATTGCTACAGGAGAACCCAGCAAAGTAGATAATTTTATCGAAGATGAAGAGTCCATTGGTATAGAATCCCCGGGACTCAAAAACTTTTTAAAGACCATGCATACACCAGGCCACACTCCGGGCTCCTGCTGTTTTTACACAGAAGAATTTGAAACACCTCTTTTATTTTCAGGAGATACTTTATTTAAAGGATCCATTGGCAGAACTGATTTCCCCGGCGGAAATTATGATGAAATTATGAAATCACTTAAGGGGAGGCTACTTCCACTACCCGAGGAAACTAGAGTCATCACAGGCCATGGGCCTGAAACCAGAATTTTTGAAGAGAAAAAATTCAATCCCTTTTTAAGCTAGCTCTGGCTCAGGAAGAAGTCTAATCATCAAAATAGGTATAATTAAAAATAAGGCCCCTAAAAAGTAAGGATAGCCTGATCCCATCTTCCAATAAATGATTGCCCCAAGAATTGGTCCAAATACACGGGCCAAGGCGCCAAGAGATCTAAAGATACCAATACTTTTTCCCTGCTCTTCATCAGGTGTGTAAATAGAAACCAGAGCAGTTAAACAAGGAATAATCATCGCCCCACCAGCGGCCAGGAAGAAAAGACCCACATAGAGCATAAAAACACCCTTCGTAATTCCAATCGCCAAGAGTCCGGGAATTAAAAGAAATAATCCCATAAGCGCCATTTTTCTCTCACCAACTTCAGAAGCTTTTCTTCTAACCACACCACCTTGAACAACGGCCAAAACTAATCCAATAAAGATAAATAAGTAAGCATTATCCATAGAACTAAAGCCAAGTCGATCTACCGCTAAAAAAGTCAGAGTAAATTCCATTCCAGAGAAGGCCATTAAAAAAAGAAAATGACCAAAGTTCGTTAGATTAACTCCCTTGTAGGGAAGTGGTTTGAAAAGTTTTATAGGATTAAAAGTTCGATTAACTACTCCCTTTAATCTTTTCTCTTTAGGAAGAGTCTCTTTAAATTGTCTAAGTAGAAAAATAAAATTCACCAAAGATAATAAGAAGGCAAGTAGAGCGACGGCAGAAAATGGATTTACTCCCCAGCTACTTAACTGGGGATAAATTTTGGTTAGATCTACGAAGGACAATATCCCTCCCATGGCCGGGCCAATAATAAATCCTGTAGCAAAAGCGATGCCCACGAAGGCCATTCCCTTAACTCTATTTGTCTTATTGGTAACATCGGCGACAACTGCAGTAGCGGTAGAGATATTTCCACCCATGATCCCACCAATCAACCTAGCGAGGATTAAAAGAGTAAAGGAACCGGAAAAAAACCAAAGGAGATAACTTACCATCATTCCAAAAACAGAAATTAAAAGAACTGGTTTTCGTCCCACTCGATCGGAGATAACGCCCCAAATAGGTGCTGCTATAAATTGTAAAAGGCTATACAAGGCCCCCAATGCTCCACCAAATAAAACAACTGATCCCATGTAGTTTTGCCCACTGGAAAAAGCTAAGCTTTGAATTCCATCAAAGATGGCCTTTAGAAAAAAGTTATTTCCATCAACTAATAGATAATGTTTTGCCAGAGCGGGAAAAAGAGGAAAGATAAGAGAAAAGCCTACCAAGTCTAAAAATAAGGTTAAAAAGACAATCTTTATGGAGGTCTTCGCATAATCGCTTAATGGTTCACTTTTCATTTCAAGTTTTGGCATATTAATTCCTTCAGGAGGGGCAAAAGATAGTTCACTCTTTTCTTTGGCATGTATTTTAATAAAACCAGCAAAATCTCTTTGCCAATTGTCATCGTTATTTAAACATTCAACTTGGGTGAGATTAGCACCTTTATCTGCTACTTCATTTTTTAGCTCATGGCCTATTTCATCAATAGTTTCCAAGCAATCAGTAACAAAACTAGGACAATAAACCGCTATATTTTCGGCACCCCTGTCCACAAGGTTTTTTACATATTCATCAGTATAAGGAGTCAGCCATTCTTCACTGCCAAACCTTGATTGAAAAGTCATATGAATATTGATTTTTTTATCTACTCTCTCTTTTATTAACTCATAAGTTTCAATGCAATGCCTGTAGTAGGGATCACCTTTATAGATAGGTCTTCTTTTAGGGATTCCATGAAAAGAGATAACTAGATCTGAAAAGTTATCACGTGCCAAAGTCTCATTAATTTTCCTGGCACTATTTTCTATAAACGCCTTAGAGGTATGAAAATTGGAAATAAATTCAAAGGCCGGAATCTGGCTTCGTTTTTTCATTTCATGAAAAAAGCAGTCTTTAACCGAGGCGGTAGTGGCCTCAGAGTATTGTGGAAACATGGGGATAATTATCCATTTCTCAGCACGAACACTTGGATCTTCACTCTCCCATTTATCCCAAATATCAGAAAAACGAGGATTAGAGAGAATAAAGGCCACATCCACTTCAATATCTTCATCTTCTAATTTTTTATTAAGTCCCTCTCCAAATTCTAAGCTCTTATCAATTAAGGGAAAGGATTTTCCATTCCAGATCCTTTTATATAATTTGGATGATTTATAAGGTCTAAGTGGAAGAACAAATAGATTTAGAATAAGTTTCCACAGAGTGGGGTTCATATCCACAACTCTTGGATCACCTAGAAACTCCCTTAAAAAGGACCTCACATCCCTTACAGAAGGAGATTTAGGGGAGCCCAATTGGACTAGTACTATTTTAGTTTTTCTCATATCCTGCATTCTCTAGCAGAATTGTGTAATTCTGCCTATCAACTTGTCGCACTACAATAATTCAAGTATAACGGTCCCGACAAGGAGAAAATGGCATGAAACGCTCGAAAAAGAGTCTCGAAAAGTTGGCACTAGGATCTACGGATACCCAGTACCCAGATGCCTATAATCCAAAATTTTTAGAAGCGTTTGCCAATAAGAATCCGGGAAGTGAGGCCTGGACCACCTTTTTATGTAGTGAGTTCACCTCTATTTGTCCTAAGACTGGCCAGCCAGATTTCGCTCGAATTACTATTAATTACGTGGCCGATAAATCGATGGTTGAGTCTAAGTCATTAAAACTCTACCTTTTTAGCTTTAGAAATCACGGCGACTTTCATGAGGATTGTATCCAAACTATGTGCAATGACCTGGTAAAGCTTATTAGGCCAAAATATCTTGAGGTAATTGGGGAGTTTACTCCCCGAGGTGGCATAGCTATCTATCCCTTTTCTAGTTATGCAAACTCAAGTAAAAAATATAAAAATTTAAAAGAAAGCAGATTTGCTAGTTATGGGCCAGGTTCTTTTACCATGCCTTTTTCTAGAATCTATTAAGGAGATAAAAATGGGTTTAGGTGGAACTGAAATTGTAATTCTTTTAGTATTAGTACTGCTTTTTTTCGGTGGAAAACGACTTCCTCAACTAGGAAGTGCCTTAGGTAAGGCCATGACTAATTTTAAATCAGGCCTAAAAGAAGATAAGGAAGATAAGGAAAGCTAAGCTTTCCTTATTCGATAATTTCCAAAGTTGTTCTTTTATTTAACTTTGTTGAAGCAGCGTTGAGAATGGTTCGAAGGGCCCTGGCCGTACGACCTTGTTTGCCAATTATTTTTCCAAGATCAGACTTATTCACTTTAAGTTCAACAACTATCGCTTGTTCACCAACGACTTCATTTACACTCACGTCTTCTGGAACATCAACAAGAGACTTGCTTACAAATTCAATTAATTCACTTAATTCGCTCATTATAAATTCTCAGCTAAATTAGTCTAACTTAATATTATTTTTTTTAAGTAGAGTTCTTACCGTGTCAGACATAGCTGCGCCCTTTTTTACATAAGCGCTGATAGCATCAACTTTAATGTCAATCAATTGACCTTCACTATTTGGATCGTACTGACCTAATTTTTCAATAAATCTTCCGTTTCTTGGGCTTCTAGAATTGGCAGCAACAATAGTATAAATAGGCTTTTTTATTCTGCCCCCACGGGCCATTCTGATTATAAGCATTTAGATTTCCTCCAAAAAAAATCTCTAATTTTCAATTTATCTTTCTAGGATAATACCTAGGGGAAAGTCAAGGATAACGCTATTTGTTGAAAAATCCGCCACCCCATGGCCCCTTTTTCTTTCCTTTTTTATTTTTCTGTTTCTTTTGCTGCCTAAATCCAGCTTGAGGTCCAGCAAACCCTGGCATACCACCTCCGCCTTTAAGCATGCCCATCATATTCCCCATCATGGATTCCATCTGCTTAAATTTGGCCAAGAAGTCTTTAACTGCCTGGATAGTATTTCCCGATCCTTTGGCAATACGACTTATCCGAGATTCTTTAATAATCTTATAGTTATCTCGCTCCCCTTTAGTCATAGAGGAGATAATAACCTTCATTCGGTCCATTTCATCTTCAGCGGGGGATAAGTCACCGACTTCTCGAAGAGCTCCACCCATTCCTGGGATCATTTTTAAAAGGGAGCTCATAGATCCCATCTTTTTCATCATATTCATTTGTTTCATGAAGTCATCGATGGTGAATTTTCCCTTCTCCATCTTTTGCATCATTTTTTCAGCGTCTTTTTCGTCGATCACCTCTTCCGCTTTTTCTACAAGGGAAAGGATATCTCCCATATCGAGAATTCTTTTGGCCAAGCGATCTGGATGAAAGAGTTCTAAATCCTTCATCTTCTCCCCATTAGAGATGTAGTGAATGGGCACTCCAGTTACATATCTAATGGAAAGAGCAGCACCACCTCTGGCATCGGAATCCATTTTTGAGAGAACAACTCCGGACAATCCCACGGTTTCATGGAAAGTCTTGGCCACGTTAACTGCTTCTTGTCCGGTCATGGCATCGGCCACTAGTAAGACATCTGGGTTTTGATCTTTTAGAACTTCCCTAACATCTTTGAGCTGTCCCATGAGCTCTTCATCTACGTGAAGTCGACCGGCAGTATCAATAATTACGACATCTTTTTTAAGTCTTTTGGCCTCTGCCATACCGGCGATAACAATATCTTTTGGCAACATGGAGAGGTCAGAATCAAAGCAATCAACCCCTACATCCTTGGCCAGGATTTCTAATTGTTTCTTGGCCGCTGGACGGAAATTATCAGCAGGTACTAGTAAGACATTTTTTTTCTTTTTTAGCGTTAAATGACGAGATAGCTTGCCACAGAAGGTGGTTTTCCCTTGTCCGTTGAGCCCTACAATTAGAACTGGTACGATGCCATCTCTTTCTAATTCGATCTCTTCGTTGGCCTTCCCCATAACTTCGGCCAATTCATCATGAACAATTTTTATAAATTGCTCACTGGGGTTAACTCCAGAAATGACCTTTTCTCCCAAGGCCTTTTCTTTAACTGCGTTGACAAAGTTTCTAACTACTTTGAAATTTACATCGGCCTCTAAAAGAGCAGTTCTAATTTCTCCTAGAGCATCGGAAATATTGGATTCGGAAATCTTTCCTTTTCCCTGGATATTTTTTAGAGCGCTTGCGAACTTTTCGTTGAGTATATCGAACATTTCTTCCTCGGTTTATAAATAGAGCGACATAATACCTATACAGGGCAAAAATTCAACTTTTTTGCAATTTGTCATTAATCTCTTGATCAAGGTATTTCCAAATGGTAAATCCCCCATTATGTTCTCTTCTGACTTACAACAAAAAATTGATTCCCTAAAAGAACTTAGGTCTGAGATCAGTCTAGGAAATGTAAAATTCTCCTCTCCTTTGCTTCTTGCCCCCATGTCGATGATATGCAGCGCTCCTTACCGACTTTTGATGGAGGAGTTAGGCGCTGGAGGAACCGTCAGTGAGTTGGTCTCCTGTCATGGGATTCTCCATGGAAATAAAAAAACAAGAAAAATGCTCTCCATTGATCCACGAGAGAAAAATGTTGGCATCCAGCTTTTCGGAGAAGATGCCTCATCCATGTCAGAAGCGGCCATTGTAGCGCAAGAATTTGGGCCTAAATTTATTGATATTAATATGGGCTGTCCGGTAAAAAAAGTCGTCACCAAGGGAGCGGGGTCCGCACTTTTAAAAGAACCTAAAAAACTAGGTCGCTTTCTCAGAGAAATAAAAAAAGCAATAGATATCCCTTTAACCATAAAAATCCGAACTGGTTGGGATACCGACTCCACCAATGCTGATGAAATTATAAAAATCGCCCATGAAGAAGGAATCGAATTTGTAGCAGTTCATGGGAGAACAAGAGCTCAAGGTTATTCTGGTTTGGCAAAATGGGACTACCTTGAAAAATTGGCACAAAATTCTTCAATTCCGATTATCGGAAATGGTGACCTTCACCACCCCATACTAGTTAAAAAAAGGTTAGGTGTGACCAACTGTCAGGCATTAATGCTTGGTAGAGGGCCTTTAAGAGATCCTTTTATTTTTTTAAAATCATTTGATAAAAACGATAAAATTGCTTTCTATCCCAAAGATTATTTAGAAGTAATTTTGACCCTTAAAAAACTACTCGAAGAATATCATCAGGCCGAATACGCAAAGACGGTATTAATTCAACTTAGAAAATTTATTCTCTGGTTTTCCTCTGGCTTTTCTGGTGCCTCTAAATTTAGAGAACTGCTTTTTAAAAGTGGTGATATTCAAGAAACCCTTAATCTTTGTGAAGATTTCTTTCTCTCTCTTGGTGACGTGCAAAAAAGAATTAATTTTGACTCCCCCTTTATGACCTCTGGACATGGCTAATCATTAACGATATACCCCTAT